>JAAUXU010038670.1_pt1 | contig 19053 bp, 17 predicted proteins | sample 7278151 | NCBI WGS metagenome assembly JAAUXU01 (sample SAMN14350113, study PRJNA611818) | marine sediment metagenome | isolation source: surface marine sediment (1.8m) | place: French Polynesia: Moorea | collected 2018-08 | reverse complement strand
TGTGGACCAATGTCAGTCTGATTGGGTGGGATCTTACTTTCTACATCAGTTGCAAGTCCTGATGAGTGTGCATTTTGAAAAAAAAAAATTCGCCTCAAGGGGCCCACCCTACTGTGTAGTAGATGCATGAGCAAGACTTTTAGCCTTCAAAACCGAATAATTTCCTGGGAGAATTTTGAGTATTACTCCATCTCAGTCATAAGAGCAGTTGGGGGGTCCGCATTTTGCTGAAATTCTAGAATCAACTCGTGTCACTCACCATGATATGCCAATGATATCTACAAGTCTGGTTATATAAATAAAATTTTGACTTATGGCATAGTAAAGTGGCACCAGTCTTATGAAGTTGCCTTTGTCTTGCTTGAGAGGCTTAGGACAACAATTTTATTTATCATTGTTGAGAAGGCTTTTTGCTAATATTTTTTTCATTTATTAGTCAAAATTTTGATTTTATTTAATGAACCATTATTGGGGAAATGTAGTGCCAGAATATGTCCCTCCGGGACAGTACATAAACGGGGAAATATTCCGAAAATCGTGCACTAAATCTATGAACTTCAACCACAGGAAGGTTATAAACAGGAATTTTTCATAAACTGTTTTTTGTGCATTCAGAACTGTCAAAGCCCTACTCCAAGGAGCAGCTTGCGCAATCCATATGCGTTGTACTCGACGGAATTGCCGAACAGCTAGAAGATATGGACTTTCAGTGAAGAAGTCACCCGTGGCCATAGTAAATTCAGGTCTTCCACGAACTCCATCTGTCAAGAAACCGTGATAATGGCTTGGTACTGATAATTTGAGTCGATCATTTGTTGTTTTTGTGCGATTGTTGGATTTGGAGGCTAATTAAACTTGTGTCATATCTCTAGTCACTCAACCTTGATATACGGGGAACATTTGGTGCTATTCTCAAGGAGCTTTAAAGTGTTTGCTCAGCTATTACTTCGCCGACTTCCCTTAACTCGAGTTGCGTAATATCAGCAACAGGCTTGTGATTGGAGATTTTGAGGCTCCAAAAGCTGAGCTTTGTTCTCGACCCACCAAGGTGTTGAAAATAGACCACTTTTGAGATCTGGAGTTCCTACTGGGTGACACCCCCCAATCTACGCAGTGCTTGATTAGGTAAGGACACCAATTCTGTGTTAATTATTCTTGGCTCTTACGGTGCTTTTTAAGCCCACATGACCCCCGCCCCCCTTTATCAAGACACTAACAGCCTAGCTTTGTACCTGAGCCGACACGGACGACTGCAGAGAGGACCAATCCATCCGTACTTGATATATCGCCTTTATTCACTTAACCTTCTGACGGTATGTCATTTACAGAGGGTGATCAACAGAAATTGAAAAAAGTAAAATTTGAACTGTGTTTTTTCAGATTCACGAAGATGCTGTTTTCTCAATTTCGTGAGAGTTACCCGGTTGGGACATTTTGGTTGCTAACTAAAGATGGACCTTTACTCAACTAATAAGTTGTCCAGACAACCCAATGCTATTTTTTACTCAAACTGAGGAGAAATAGATCATCAGAAAAGAAGCTTCAATCCCTCAATTTTTGCGTTTTGATCGATGCACAAGTAAGCAGCACTTTTCAACATCAAGGGAGAAATTGGTCAAGGTCTGGTTGAGTATTTATGGAACTGAACCAGGATAAAGTTTTTTGTGCCAACACGAGCATTTTGTTTGGAAATTGTTTGGTGTGAATGGCAACGATATGGATGAAGATTAAGACACATTTTTTAGCTGATGTAAAAATAAAATTGCATGAAACGGTTTGAACTTGTTCCCTAAACAAATGAGGTCCACGAATTGAAGCCTTAATCTAGACATGTTTTGTTCCATTTAAAGATCCACGAATGGGCCTCTTAAATGAAGTTCCTTTGTATCAGTCTGTATATTTCTGAAAGTTGTTTATTAAGGTAACACTCTTGGCATGACATTTTACAGCTTAAGCCACTCAATGGCCTCCGTTAGCAGACAGCAAGGCCTGAGGAGAGCTCATGCTGAGGTTCTTCTAGTGGCCGCCTGTTCTAGATTGGTAGAAGCATTGTTGGACCAAAATCTGTAGATGGCGCATTTTACATATTGAACAGTAATGACAGCAAAGCAGAAAGTTGGGATCTCAGAAGTATCCGCAATTCAGAGTTAGCAACAGACTCTTCTGTGGCTTTAGGCTTATTTACAAACAGGTACACTTGACTATGGTACATCCATCAGATGATCTGTTAACCAGACATGAGGCATCTCTGCCTTACGCCTTCTGGCATCTGCTGCCTTGGCTTGAAGTTATGAAAGAGGCTTTGATTCTCACAATGAGGTACTAAAGTCGATGTTTTCTGCACATGAAAAAAAAAGTAGTTACCTTAGTATTACTAAATGTCTGGTTGAGAAAGTCAGTTGTTGCCAAAACAATCACAATGGGAAATGAGTTGTCTATAGATTTGGGTTCAACAGCAGTGCCACAGGTCACTTCACAGGGTCTGCTTCAGGATCGAACCTGGCACCAAGAAGATCATCTACATACTTGGTGTCTGCTTGCTGCCGTCCTAGCAATGGAGAACAAAACAATAGATAAGGTTTAATGAAAGGTCAGGTTTACCACAGAGGGAAAAAAATTCCCTAAGTCCTTTAATTGTCGAAAATGCATTCTCCGAAAGTTTCATAGATTTCGGTCTTAACTCTGCAAGGTGCTGTAGGTTGGCAACGCAACTGGAAACAGTGTGCTGACCTAACTCTTGGATGTCTCCCACGACAGCGGTCAACATCTTACTTTTCCGTTGATGCCGTAATTCTGTTCTCTCTCTGGAAATATAACGTAATATATGCTTGTAACTAGATTCGTCGGGGTTTTTTTACCATGACTCGGCGTTACTCAAATTCATACTGATTGCGTGAAAAAGCTGCCCCAACAATAGGCAGCTTCATTGGAGACGAGGAAATATACATCTATGTATAGAAATGAGGATAACTTTAAAAGCAGTCAGTCAGTGTTGAGATTTTTTCGGGACTCACAGGAATTTCAAAAATTTACTCTTGATTTTGTCAAGTGTGAAGGCAGTTCAAGAATAATTTTCGCTAGTCCAACTCATTGAGAAAACTTGGAGTGACCTAGAAGTTTCTTTGAAATGCTGTTCGACTGATCACATTTATTTTTGCATGACCCCTGATAGTATCCAGACATACTTGTCCAGATCCAAAAGTCCACTGGCAGGCAGATGCTCCACACGAGGACCAGAGGTTCACTCGTGGGAGGTCTGACTATACTTTTCGATGCGTTATTGGCCCCAAGACACCACGACATCAGCAACGCCGCACACAGCCACGACACGGACCACGTGTATCACGACACGACCTCCTTCATCTTGCCTGAGGCCCCCTTCGCCCATGATCTGATGACGAAGTCGCTTTTTTTCATCCTCAAAGAGGTTAGAAATGTTCAAGAAGCACTTTCATGCATCCCGACTTTGCTCAACCTGGCGACGATTGACTGAAGCTGGACGTTTGCCAGCTTATTTAGTTAATTATGCCGAAAAAGCCTTTGACAACGCAGGTCAGTTCCATCATTCAGGCCCAGAAAAGAGGTGAAGACACCTACTCTTAGATCACAACTGCAAAAAGAAAGTATATCTATATATGTAGCTGCATTAATCTTACCGTGTACATTTCTGACAAAGCCACCCTCGTTACTTGTTCAATTTTTCTGGCCCCCTTCTGACACTCATAATATAGTGATATATGATAATATAATGATATGGAATGTAACAATAGTGTGCACACAGCAGCGAAAACGCTTCCTACCTGCAGTACTTTTTGCACTTTGGGCAGTCCCAAAGCTACTGTCCTGCTGCTGCTGACACTGATGCTGCTGACGCTGTTGTTGCTGCTGCTGACGCTTTTTTTCGTACTTCACGCGCGCCGAGGACAAAAGTTTGGTAAAAAAAATCGCGCGCACGCGACAGCGAAGAGAGAGAGAGAGAGAGAAACTATTCAGTGGCCTCTTGCGGGCTGACAGAGAAGCTGGCATTTTCTACGGCGAAAGAAAGAGCAGCAAAGACACAGAGAACGAAAGCAACAAGTGACTAATGAGTGCTACTTGTACAAAGAAATGTTGAGAATCAGGCCACAGAAACAGGTAAGAAGAAATGTGGAAGCCCTGTTCTTGTTTTGCTCGACTCCACACATTGTGTAACTTGATAGCGCGACTGAAGTGTAAATGTGCAACAACGACTCTGCCAAACAAGAGCGACACATTCAAAGAAGTGGGTCACGCATCAATTTTGTGACTCTCTCATGTCATGGCAAATTTCACCTGTGGGTATGCATGAGCTGCACCGTACGCAGAGTGCAATAGTCCTTTCACCCCAACAACTAAGATAAGAGACATTCCTCACACTTACGTAATATCTTTGTCAACACTCTTATATCTGCCAAGTTTTTCTTTCTTTCAAGTCAATTGAGAAAATCTTTATCTACGAATTTTTGGTCATAGTCCACAATAAAATGAACACGTGTTTGCTTAGGTTAGCACAATAAATCAGTCCACAGTGGGCATCTCATTCAACGGTGTTGTGTTGAATAAGAGTCGCACAGTGGCAAACCACCTCCTGTGCCACTCCTCTAGTAGTGGCTACTCTCCAGATGGGACATGTCTTGTGACTCTGACCAGGAAATTTGGCCAATTCTCCATGCAGTGCGTAAAAGAGGCCTTCAGACGTCCAGCAAAGTCTCCATCAGACATGCACTTCTTATCTGCACAACCACAGATTCCATTTCTGTCTGGCAGAGCATGATGTGGACGCACTTGCTGGAGGGGGATTAAAACATATGTCACCAATCGGATTTCTGAAACTTGATCAGTGTAGTTCTTTTGTGTGAGTGTAGTTCTTGAACGTGTGAGAGTATAACTTGTGTGTGTGTGTGTGTGTGTGTGTGTGCAAGTTGACTCAAGTGTTTCATTCACCCCACAATCCAGTTTTCTTTTTTCCATTCCTCATGTTTTTCCCTGTAAAACACGTGATGACTTCAATATACTGGGTGAACACGGATAAATTCAGCTGTGGGAGAAAACTCAGCAACAGTTGCATCTTGACTCACCCTGTTAAAGTGGAGAATAAGAAAGGGCCAGAAAACAGCTTTGTTTCTTTTTCTGCTCAAAAGAAAACTTTTCAAAAAATGGAAAATCAGAAAATGTTACTTCAGGCCAGACAAAAATGTTGATTCTTATCTTCTTTTTTCTTTTTAGCTGCCTCATCACTCAGAAATCATAACGAAGTCATTTGGTTTCCCATCACTTTTAACGCCCCCCTCCCAATGTGCGCTCGAAGCAGAACGAATGCTCATTTTGAGTCTCCCTCCCCCCTTCTTCCACCCAAACCCAAAACACTGACACATTTTGGGTTCAGGGTGCACGTGCACTTGAAACGCACTTGGGGCCGGGCTGGAAAGAGCGAGGAAGAAGGAACAGGGCTCAAGATTTTTGTTTTTTGGGGCGCTTGCTCGTGTGCGTTTTCCAAATCGGGTTCTCTTTTACACATGCGTACGTACCCAAGAGTGGAGGTGTGATAAATGTGCTCACCCACGAGCACCGGCGTAGGTGCTCAAAAAGTAATGGGCTTTTTTTCTTGTCATTCTTGCCAGCGTTCTTCGCCGCGTGCTTCATGGCTCACACGACGATGCTGAGAAGTGCACAACAATGGAGGGCCCATTAACATTTTTTTGGAGAGGGAGGTGAGGTTAGGAGGCCTCGTGCCCATTTTTGGCTTGACCCATCTTTCATACGCATTAGTTTGAGAGAGACATGCCCAAAATTGATCGCCCCCCCCCCCTTCCGAAAAAAATCTTTCTGTTCCCATACACACCCTGTGTACCATTGGAATGTGCCAGCATGAGCTATCTGAGCTCGTGTTTTGATGAAAAAATGATGATTTTCTGAGCCCTTGCATATAAAAATATAACGCTTTGTATCCTCCATTTATCGTTTTTCTAAAAATATGTATGTACCTATGACTGTTGACTAGTGACTTTATTGTCACCATGTCTGAATGACTTTGCCCCATTGCAATGACACAGAAAGTCACACTTCCGAATTCAATATGACCCAGGTCCGTACTGGCGTGGCAAAGCGGTACACAGCGTATACGAAGTGTGCTTGTCGTGTCAATTGATTGAACACCGAGTGCAGTTCCTTAAGTGTTGCTGCTTGTCTAGACGAGTCAGTCGGTCAGGATCAATTTAAGCGGTGTCAAAAGTCATCTGTAAAAGTGTCTGCACAGGTGTTTCACTTTTGGCCTCATTTTTCTCTTCAGACGTGATAATATAAAAAGTCAGACTGTCTAACACGTGCTTTAAGATACGCCAGTTGTGCAGCACAATTATTTTTTCACCGTAAAGGCGTTAGGATGATTCATCTGTATAAACATGCCTAACACAACTTGCTTACAAGGCTTAGGAGGCAAGACTACTTACTTACCTTTGTTACCATATATACTGCTACTGGCGGTTACGCGCTTACCCACGTCGTCGGGTAGAATAATATAAAGCGTCATGTGTATGTGACAGATGAACATACGGCTCTCGTGCATTTAACATACACTCATCACGCGCTCCGCGCCCAAATCGGCCGCGGAAAAGCTAGACATCTGCCCTGCAAGTGCCAAAAGCTGGAAATCGTCCGCGGACTGACGGACAGACGGACAGACAGACACACTGGCGTACATACGGCCCTCGCGCTTCACGTGTATATGTTAGATCCTGACACTAGCTTGATATATTAGGTAATCCATAGTACTGTCTGCTCCACGCTCCCCCCTAGTCCTAGGGTAAGAGACTTACCTCAAAACAAGCAGTACTTGAAAGCCCATCGATATAGCTCGTGCTGGTACAACAATAGTAACTTCCAAAAACGTAGGCTTTATTAAATTCATTGCTATAGTCAATGTTTCTCTTCTTTTCCGACTTCGGTCATTCAACATGCAACATAGAAAGTTGGGGCACCTAACGGTGTATAATAAGTAGGTAGCACTTTCTATGAAATGTGATAAATGTGTCCTTCCCTCCACGGATCCTGGCCTTTATGTGCCCAGACAGGAAAAGTCATACTGTATAAGGGACATGTCCGAAGTCACTTTTTGTCTGGTGTCTTCCGTGGATCTCGATTCTTTCAGCACTTTTCTACCTGTGCTGTAATCTGGCACGCAAGAGCAAGAAACGAGAATGAAGAAAAAATCCTATTATCGAGGACTGTTCTACGACACCGACTTTCCAATAATTGATGGTCTCGAGGTCTTATTTAAAGGCCGAAAATCCGTCGAGACAGTAGCGAAGGTACTCTGACTCTGGTCTTTTCTTTTCTCCTCCTTCTCTCAGAGGTTCTCAGCTTTCCCGCAAGCGTTTTTGAACCACTGACGTTGTTGAAGGAGGCGGCCGCAGAGGCGGCGAAAGCGGCGGCGACAAAGGAGGCGTAGGGAGGCAAGGAGACACCCGTTTCAAGCTTTTGGCAGGTAAGTAAAGACTCATGTTTTGACGTCCATCATCTTATTTATTGCTTGAGGTAATTTCAGTAAGGAAAGATAGAGCGTATGCAAAGAGGGAACTCCAGGGGGTCCCCCACCTTGGAGGGGGAGCCCGGGGGTTGGGGCGATCCCCCTTCCCCTCAAGAATGTTTAGCCGTTTGTTTTTTTTTTTTTAAAAAAATAGAAGAAACAAAAGGAAAGAATAAGAGGCAGGAAAAAATGTACATATTTAGACTGCGCGTCTCCCCTGGGGTGGGTGGGTCCACGCAGCTTGCGCGCTCTGGAACAGAATGGGCCGTGGCGAAGTTTCTCACGTTTGATGTGCCAAAAACGAATCTGAAGTGCAGTGCAGATTCCGCACCGGAACGTCCCAGTGCAGCCTTATTTTGCCTCAATCAATGTAACGACCGTGTGCACGACCGACTCGTTGCGGTGCGGCCGCTCGGTCTGACACGGCTGATTCGTACAGACGGAGGGCGCGATCGAGCGCCAAAAGTCAGACCTTCTATATTAGTCCAATCTCCAAGTAATGAGTCTGGGAGTTGTGATGCTTTTGTTACTCACCAAGCACTATTTTAATTTCAAGGCTTGACTGCATTGATTCTTCGAAAAGGCCGGTGTTAACCATGGACTTGGCGAAGTCAGCAAATGAAGTTTTATCATGGGTTGGGATGGCATGACGGAGAATCAGACCCAGACTGTCAGTGATGACGAATCCGTCGGCCTCGGACGTGACAAATGCTGCTAAATATGGCCAATTGGTTATTAGTTGCTCCTAATGAGACTGTCTAATGAGGCTTTTTGAAATGCAGCCGTACTTTGGAACACCTCTGATGGTTTGAGACCAGCCAATGAATGTGATTGCACACACCACTCATTTTTGAAGAGTCATTGCCTCTCTCCGTCTCAGTGCAGTGTCTTTTTGTCTGGTCGAGTGGGCAGAGTAAATCGATCCCTGCCAAGGTAGCTTTCCAGAGGACACTTGTCATCCGGCGGACCCCTAGTCCATAGACTCCTGTCATGAATATAAGCGACTCCACCAGACACAGGCTGTCAGCTGCGTCGCGTCCGGCGGACTCCCAGCGGTCCCCACACGCCACGCGGTTCAAAGTCTGCCTGAGAAACCGAGTGGCGATGAAATATTTACCGCAACTGACGTGCGCTGTCTTAAGGCGCAGTTGCTGGGGGCACTTTTTTTCCCATTGGCTGAAAAGTGCTCGCCGCTGGCGCTATTTCTTTTGCGGTTCATGCGACGTTCAAGTATTTATGGAGCAGGGGTTTCATATTCAGAGGTTGATAAGATAAAAGAAGAGAAGAAAAGCAGAGAAGAGATACCACAAGGAAAGCAAGGCGAGGCAGGGTCAATTACACAAAGAACTACTTTAGTACTGACTCAGGTAAGCTGTTACCTGTTGTGGATTGCACAACAGCTTGAGAGACTAAGTGTACCGAGCGAAGTAAAAAAGAAAGAAAGAAAGAAAAAGCTGTCAAGCTCACAAGTGCTTCATAATTGTCGCAATAATATGACAAAAATCGCACTTTTCTCGTTCATCCTACTCCAGATATGACGTGCGACTGACGCAGTGACCTCCTCGTCATACGCAGCAAGCTGACCCCCATGCAGTGAACGCTCCGGCACAGCAGCAACAACCACAACATGTCCCCCAACGAGGAGAAGAGCAGCGAGCCGCTCGTCAAAGACAATGTGTGCCAAGTTAGCATTTTACTAACCATAACAAATAAATATGTTATGCTTTGGCCAAAAATGTGCCAATATACTCACTTTTTACTATATCACACGATAGTAGCCATGATATAACCCAGCGGTGCCTGGTATCTGTAGTGATTCTGACTTTAACTGACTCTCCAACGATGGTCAGCTCAGTAATGACATGGTATGCATAAGCAGTGCTGGGTATGATTCGAATCATGAGTCGAACCGGATTTGAATATTTGCGAGGTTCGTTTCAAAACTCAGGGTCAGAGTTATGAGGATTCACAAAAGATTCAGATCTGAAGTCATAGTTTCGAATCTTGTGCTGATCATGCAAATTTTATGCAACTGAACTGAACTTCTTGCTGAGGCCGGTGAGTGGGGATACAGGCAGCACCAACTTTGGGCAGACTTGGCGAAGAAACACCTCTCAAGGTGCCAAAGGCAGGTTCATTTTGGACTTCTTGTTTTTTCATCAATGTCCATTTACAAAAATTCGACTATAATTCGAATTGAATTGGATTCAGATCAGAGTCATATCCAAAAATGTTGAAGATTCGCATTCGATTCAGATTCCGGTTTCGCCTTTGAGGATTCGACCCAGCGCGAATGAAGGCGAATACATTTATGCACGTTTGTGTCCCTTGTTGTGTGGGCGCGCTTGTGTCTGTCTGTCCGTCTGTCTGTCTGCACGTATGTATGTAAAAGAGAGAGAATCTTTCTTAATTGGATTTCTCGTCCTCTCTTTCTCCTCTTGGCAAACAGCAACTTGCTTCTTTTTCAATTTGCTTTCTGCAAGAATACAAAAGCAGGCGAAAAATATGCATGAGCAATGTCGATATTTTTCTTGGTGAACAAGAACCAGCCTTGAACAAGTCTGTAGTACTGTAGAGGGCATTAAAAAAGTAGCAAAACCAGTTGAAGTGTACGTAGCATTTAGGAGAATGTCAAGTCAATCAAATAGAGTATCGATTAACTATGATACAGTCGGTTCTACAGTACCACGCAATGTTTCGGAAGTCGTGTCATATCTCATTATTTCCTGGAAAATGCACACAATGAATATGAGAGAGTAACATTACAGACGACAATGATATTTCTCCGAAATATTACAATAGTACACATCCGTACAAGGCTGATCCAGAATCTTTGTCAGTCACCATGTAGGTCTAATTTGTTTCGTAGCCGCGCATAAATATTCTCAGAATTCGACACAAATGTGCATAAATCTTTAGCCAACGTCACAACAGGGGGCGGAAAAAATGTCTTAAGCCGTAGGGGGGGGAGCTGCCCTGGTGCAATAAATAGACATAGGTCTAGTAATAAGTAGTGTGGTCGGCGCAGGTGCCGATGCAGTTGAGGAGGGTGTGCAGGGTGGTGGAATTGAGGCTCTGACTGACCCGGACATGGACGACGTGAAAGTCTGCTGTGCCCCAAGGACGTTGGTAGTGCTGGTGCAGTTAGTGCTGTCTGAAACTCTCCAACTCTGTTCACCCTCATGTGCAAGTTGACATCACCAATGATTGTGATGTGAACCAGCTTCATGGCTTCGAGTGCGACCAAACACCGAGAACTCAGTTGGTCTGTGCACCAAGCACAAAAAACGTAGTAACCCAGCGTAAAAGAAGTGACACTTAAATGGTGACTGACATAAATTCTGGATCAACCTGTACCAGGTGGGCCAAGGATATTTGCAACGCTACCGAGTTTACAATGAGTGGCAAAAAATACCTTTGGTCCACGCTCTAGGTATAGCTGGCGCACATTGAGAAATGTCTGGATCTTACCCTAGGCCAGTTTTCCCGACTCCAGCGTGGTGGTCGTGGATGTCGGCGACCGCTGCGCTGCCAACAACGCCTCCGGATCCTCCTGCGCCAACGGCAGCTGCTCGAACGGTGACGCCATTAGGATCACTAATGCATACAAGCACTACGGCAGAGGCAAGAGCAGGACTCCAGTCCTCCTCGGGCTGGACATGAGGGTGCAGAGGGGCCAGATCTACGGCCTTTTAGGTGAGGGGGACTCTCTCCAGCCTGTCCACACAGAGCTTGCTGCTCAAAATGCATTGCTGCCGTCAGGTCCTTCCGGCTGTGGAAAGACGACGTTACTCAAGTGCATGGTCGGGAAGTTACGCGTTGAGTCCGGGTCCGTCTTGGTCTTCGGCGAGGCACCTGGAGCAGGTGGCACCGGCGTCCCCGGCGCCAGAGTCGGTTACATGCCCCAGGAGCTTGCGCTCTTCCTGGAGTTTAACATCGAAGAGACTCTTACCTACTTCAGGTTGGTCTCCGGAGTTCGTAGTTTTGTTCACTAGCACCATGACTCAAATTTCGGTTTAGGCGTGTGTTCGGCATGTCCAGAGCCAAGTACGAGGAGCGCCTCAACTTCCTGATGAAGTTCCTGGATCTGCCTTCAAAGTAAAGATTTCTACTTTCGGCTCATTATTTATTTTCATCGCTGCTTTATGCTTTATCGAGGAAGCGGTCGTTGATCAACATGAGCGGGGGACAACAGAGGCGGGCCTCCTTGGCCGTTGCCCTCCTGCACGAGCCTGAGCTTCTAATACTCGACGAGCCTACGGTAATGAATGACGGAAAAGAAATCACTTGAGGATGAACACACCAATTGCTTGTTTTGTTTTTTTGACATCTTGCTAGTTTTTGTTCAGGTTGGCGTGGACCCCCTGCTGCGAGCGTCCATCTGGGACCACCTGTCCGAGATGACGTCAACGACGATTACGACCATCGTGATCACGACGCACTACATCGAGGAGGCCAGGTAGGACAGGAAGTGAAACACATAAACAAAGGAGCAAAACACACTGAGGGACCTCTCTGCACAGGCAAGCGCACAGGGTGGGAATGATGAGATTCGGGAAGCTCCTCGCCGAGGACTCTCCGGAGAACTTGCTCACCAGGTACGTAGTAGGAAGAAAGAAAGTTGGAAGTAAAATGCAGTGCTAAGTTTAAGATTAAGTGAATTGTAATAAGTAGAGCCCAAACTTTCCAATTCTGAGTATTTCAGGTTTTCAATTTTGCTATTTGAAGTCTGACATAGCAAAGGAATTGAAATATGGGTTGAATAAGGTGAAATTTTAGTTTTTTCGCCAAATCCCCCTGAAAACGGAGCTAGTTTGGAAGGACATTAGCCGGTGTGAGTAAATCCTGAAATTGCTGTTCTAGATGATTTTTGGGGGCCCAAAGCCGATCCTTCAAGAGGAAAACAGATTATTTCTTTGACAAAAAAAGTTATTCTCACTAGCAAATTTCACTGATTTTCGAATGAGCCTTGAGACACTTTTTTTCACAAGGAACAACTGAAAAAGGGTGTAAAGACTCTCGACAAAATCAGAGGTAACTTTGAGAGTGAGAATAACTGCTTATTTTTTGTCAAACATGCAATTTTCTTCAACTAATAGATTCTTCTCACTGATTTTTAGAAAAAAAGGTTGATCAGTTAGAGAAATACAGTTTTATTAGAGAGCTCCTGAAGTAACGTTTTTTGTTTGTTTTTCAGCTATTCCAAGTCGAGTCTTGAGGACGTTTTCCTAGAGTTGTGTCTGCAGGACGGCGATCTGGAGACGGCCAAGGTCAGGGAGGACAGGGCCAAGAAGGAGAAGAAGGCCAGCAAGAAGCAGAAGAGTAGTGGCACAGAGGTGCTCAAACCGCTTCGAGAAAACGGGACCAAGGTGAGCAGATTTCACTAGGTCTAAAGGAAAGCTATGGCATGACTCTTTGGTAATATTTTTTTTTTGAAGATTTTCGTTATCTTCATCTCAAGCCCCCTCTCTTCCCAGAAAAAGTCAAATAAGGAAGAGTCAGGGCCTAAAGCAATATCAAAACTTCATGAAAGCTACGTAATGAAAGTCACATAAAAAAGCTATATTCAGCAAACTTCTAGGACGTTCCAACTTTGTCCCCTTGCTGTGCCCCGCTTTCTCTTCACCCTTTACGGAATGTATTTTTTGTTTCGCAGGAAATCTCCTCAGAGGCCAGCGCCGTTTCTGCGCAGACTGCGCCGGCGCCCCCGTCCACGCCAGTCCTGCACTCGCGCGTCTCCGCCTTCGTGCGCAGCCGGCGCCAGCGTCTCAGCAACCGCAAGGTCATCGCCTGCATGCTCAAGACCTTCAACAGGATGAAAAAAAGGATCGGATTCCTCATCTATCAGTTCATCTTGCCTGCCCTCCAGGTAATCCCGACACGATTTCAGTTATAGATCCATGTGCATAATTTCTTCTCAGGTCTCCTTGTTTTGCTTGGCCATAGGTCAAGACCCCAAAGAGCTTCCCCTGGCCGTGGTAAACCTGGAAAATTCCGGAAATCCCTGTGACGGATATCCCTTACAATGTCCTGTACGTATTAGATACAGTTGAGTCTCGATTTAACGATAAGTTTGTTGCCTACAAATGAAATAGTCTCGATTTAGTGATATCTCAAAACTAAAGGCTTAGTTCGACGAAGACGATTAGGTGACCAATCGTGCTTGAGACCAGATGGAGGATAAACCTGGCAAGGATGACAATGCCGATGATGAAGATGATCAGGGCACTGAAGCTGTCAATGTGAGCACTGAAGAGTTATTTACCTCTTCTACCAAGACTTGAGTAGGGGAAGTCCCAATGCTAGGATAAGTCTTGATTTAACCAAATGGTTGTCCCTGTAAATCGTTAAGTCGAGACTTTTACAGAATTAGAAATTTGAAAAATCAAAGAGAAAAAGTGTAAAATTAAAGCACCTTCTCAGGCGGTTATTGACGACTGGGGAGTTCTCACCTCCAACGAGAACCTGGTCAATTTCACCTGTCGCTACCTGAGCTTCCTCGACGACTCCATCATCAGTCCGGGTAAGGACTGTATCAGAGCAGAGAGCAGCACTGTGCGTACTAATTGTTGCCATAGTCTATTACCACAGCGTGGAGGAGGCCACACAAGCTGTGGAGAACGGCGAGGCCTGGGGCGTCGTGACCATGGACCAAAACTTCACCTCGGATCTCTACAACAGGTATATATAAACATGTACATGCCTTAGCCAAGATTTGCACCGAAGATCTTTTTTTCTTCTTCTTCTTTTAAGAATACTAGATACACAGTGCGGTGGTGACATAAGGACAATCAATGAAGGTCTTCTAGACAGGTGAGGAAGGAAAAGGAGTCCATAACGTTCAACTATATATTGCATCTCTGTATTGTAGCACTACCGGTATATTTTCCCAGTTTTTACCAAGGACATGTCAAATCACCGAGGAAGATGAGGAAAATATTGTGCACATTACGGACATGCAATTTGTAATTTGAAGCTAACTTTTGGAGCGCATTTCCTGTATTTTTTTGTTGCTGAAAAGAAATTCAATGTAGCGGCGTATAAAGTGAAGGCAGCGGTGTATAAAGTGGATCAGTATTGTTCGCCACCCGCGTTAGAGGAGGACAATAAAGAAAAAAGTTCGCTTCAAATATATTGCAATAGAATATTTTAATATTTTCCTCAGGTCCTCCATCAAAATCCGCATGGACATAACGAATCAGCACATCGCCTTCACGCTGCAGCTTAAGCTAGCGGAGGCCTTCGAGCAGTTTATGACGCAGTTGGTAAAATACAAGTGGAAGTTGCTCTTGTCGCTGAGGTTTATGCGTCTGATGTGCATAGGTCAGATCCTGCGAAATTCCCGAAGAAGTGGCGAACATTCCCCTGGTTTTTCAGGACCCCATCTATGGGTCGGAGGAACTGACCTTCACGGACTTCATGGCTCCTGGTGAGTGGATCTTGATGTTGGAGATCAAGCAAAGTCATACGAGACGACTCATAGCTAGACCGTGGATTCATAGGTAGCATACAAAACATGCATATAAACAAAAAAACCAGAAGACCTTTGGGGGCTGAACATTTGGTTATGATAAAAATTCAAGAAACGGCAGCAACAGGCAATAAAATTTCCATAAATCTGGAAACGTTTGTTAAGAAAGGAGCAATAAAAAAATCCTGCACATATTTTTGTCATGGAAGCAGTAAAAAAACTTCGCCTAGACTTCCAAGCTTTTATTATATCATCAAAACTGTCAGGAACCCAAAACCCAAAACCCATCAAAACCCAAAATTAGCTTATTCATAGGTCTCATTCCAAAACACGCCCAGACAGTTTGGAGATGTAGCATGACCAAGCCCTCCTCCCTCAGGTATTATCTTGACAATCGTCCACAGCATGGCTTTGGGCTTCAGCGCCATGATCATTATCATGGAGAGGAACGAGGGTCTCTTGGACAGGACCTGGGTAGCAGGTGACAAAAATGCACATTCATTCTACGACTTTTCTTAAGTCAACGTATCCATGGATAAAAAGGAGTGACTCCTGGGGAGTTTTCCTTGGCCCACTTCTTGGTCTCGCTGGTCGTTAACTTCCTTCAGGTCGTCGTAACGCTCATATTCATGATCTTCGTCTTCCAGGTGAGTTTGAAAGCCAAATGTTTGGACTCTAAAAGGGGCAAAATTGACTATTTTTTTCATGAAGTCTTACAAGCTACTTTACAATTCTTCAAGTTTGTCCTGGAGCAAGTAAAAGTCTTGCTAGCGGTTATTTTGAGGCACCGCGTACATGGCGCTCGTCCAGATCTTGCCTTGGTTGTGTGACCCAAGCGCAAAGCTGTTTTGTATTGTTTTTTTTATATTATTGACTCATATGACCCATTTCTGGGGCACAGTGGGTATCTGTGCTTAAATTAAAAGTACAAGTGGACCAACAAGGTCCGTAATGCGTTGGAGAACGACCTTGCGAATCTCAGCCTGCCCACCCTGTAATATTTCTTCGGTCAGGTCCCGAACGAGGGCTCGTTTTTTTGGGTGTTCCTGTTGACGATGCTACAGGGTGTCTGCGGAACCACGATCGGACTCATCATCTCCGCCGTGTGCGAGACGCAGCAGGATGCGACCCAAATAGCACTTGGGATCTTCTACCCAAACCTCATCATGAGCGGAATCATCTGGCCTATTGAGTCCATGCCTCTTGTGCTTAGGTAAAAATCATGAAGGAGAAAGTATCATGCTGACGTCAGACTAAATCAGGCAAAAATACTGTTTTCACCTTCAATATTTTCACCTACCTCTGCTGCTCAAATTCTGCTAGGTTGTTTTGCACGTTTGTTGTGAGCAAGTTCATGCCAAATTAATGGTACATGTGGAGAAAAAAAACAATGTCTGTTAAAGTCACGGAAGTTTTTGTATTTGGACAACTGAAAATGAAGTGTTATCAGTCCTGAAAGGTAACAATATTTGTGAAATGGCATTTTTGCAAAATTCCTCAGCACATTTTACAACCTGCCCATTGCGCTCTCAAGGTACATCTCGTACGCGTTGCCGCAGACGTTCGCCTGCGAGGCCATGCGAGGGATCCTCCTGAGAGGATGGGGAATCACATACATGCCAGTCTACAGGGGCTTTGTCGTCACCATCGCCTGGATCATTCTCACCTACCTCATCTTCAAGAGACTGGTCGTGAGGCAGGGTTGACAGACAGGACCTCGAAATAAACTACTGAGAGAAGTTCGAAAAAAATTACTGACAGAACTGCTAAAAAAAGGTCTGCTAACCAAGGACCGACAAGACAGTGATGCTGTCAACACGCCGATATGATTCTACTGACAGAAGACCGAGATGAAACGGTGAGGCAGAACTTGGACAAATTCTTTTGATAGAACTGCCACGGAAAAGCTAAAAAGGCCATAGCAAGAAATGACAGCAGCACATCTACCTCACTCCATAAAGACACTTAGTTTATGTTCAGACGAGTGTTATTATCACCATGTGCACACACATGAACTGGGGTGACATCTATGTGTCAATGCAGAAGAAAGTAGAAGAGTGCCACAGTTGGCAGCCGAAAAGTTATATTGATATTTCAACTATGCTCCATAAGAAAAAGCTGTTAGGTCTGAATTTTGAGCAAAACTTTTAACTTGAAGCTCCTGTGACCATTGCATTTGCTAGTTTGGCTTGTGGATCAGCTACAGAAGAAGCAGAGCAAGAAAAGGAGAGGAAGAGAAGGAGGATATATAGTCGTAGTACGTCACCTAGTATCCAGTCAACATCATATACGTATATAAATCTGTGTACAATCTCCAACACTGTATAAACGAGAGTAAAAAGTGACTTCCACACTGTTTTTTTCCACAAATTGCTCGACGGATTTTCAACAGAATTTCAAAGAACTTTGTTGGTCTTTATCATCGGTGCCTATCCTGCTGGACTTTCTGAGCTCCTTGGCTTAAATTCCCTGCTCTTTCTGACCATTGTCATGCCATACCTGGGGTGAGTGAATAGTGAGTAGTAACGTAACATAAGTGTGTTTTCTGTGGTACTCAATCTTCTCACATGATGCTCCAGATGAATCCTATGACCAGAAAGGCAGTGAGCACCTGAAGAAGAGCTGTGAGCAGCTGGATGCCAAAGTCCCTACACCTGGCCTTGCAGCCCTTCTCGGTCCTTTCCAGAGACAGACATAGGTTCAGGAAGGCCGCCAACAGGGTGCCAAGTCCTGAGATTGTCAAAAGTTATCTTGCTTCTATACAGGCTACGTGCACAACATATTGGACTTCATCATTTTTTAAAACCTCTTTCTGGGTGCTATTTATTTGTTGGAAGACTCCCTTTGCACCCATCGTAGTCACACAGAATGAAGAAATGAATGTTTCTGGGCCCCCTCTCGTCCTGCTCTGGGGACTACCAAATCTGTTCTTTATCAGTATTGGAGAACCCGGAAACTATGAAGGGGGGCTCCTTTTTTTTTCTCAAAACCCATTTGATGACATCTTGAATATTTGGCATAACAATCTAATTCAGTCAAATTCCCACGCTTTCATTTTTCTGAGTTGGCCTACTATTTTACTATCTTTAATAAAACGTAGTCTCAGTTAAATTGCACACTGTTATGTCCCTCTTTGACCCCAAATTTCTTATACGTACAGGAGAATCGGTCCATTAAAATCCACAAAAATCAACTATAAAGTATCCGCTAAGGTCGCTGTTATGGGGAGGGATCCATTTTGCTTTGGGGGAATAATGAGAAAAATTATGATTGGAGGAAGTTTGCTCCTATAACGAGGTTCTACTTGATCAAGTTTTTGGGTTATTCGGCACAATCGTGAATATAAGAATGTGACACAGTTTTTTGGATGTTGAATGATCAGTCCAGAAGGGGGTGAATTATTTGAAGATGCCTTGCACGCTCTTACACAAACACGCACGAAAAATGTTTGATTAAACATTAAAGATATATTTAGGCCAGTATTTATAGGGTTGCGTCACAAATTTCCAAGGTTCCATGTTTCGCAGTACCTTAATATACCTAACACAACGTGAGGTGAGTCGCAACTTGACTGAGACTTGACAGAGTGACCACTTTTTTTCTCCCCACCTGGAAAGAAGTTAATGATGCAGCAGAAGGTGGCCGGGCAGAAGGGCATGATGGGGGCCGCCTGCTCGAAGAAGGAGTCCTTGTCCCTGGTCGACACGACCTCGACCTCCGTCATTTGTCCGTCCTCGCCGCGAATCAAGAATCGCCCGTCCTCACCCCTCTTCAAAGGAGTCGTTTACGTATGCATGTGTAGTTTTACCATGTTTTTCAAGGTACAGTGCTGTGCAAAAGTCATCGAACACTCGTCTGAGGGACGAAAAATGGGCTGATTTGGTGGCCTTTTTGAAGCGAAATTTAAAATTTTTCCCACCGTGAAGAGGGGGGGCCTCCCCTCTCCACACCTCACCCCCCAGGCGGCTTTGCCGCCAATCCCCCCCCCCCGTGCAAAAGTCACCGGACACCTAAACATACAGGCTTACAAGCAATAACC
>JAAUXU010062702.1_pt1 | contig 19054 bp, 18 predicted proteins | sample 7278151 | NCBI WGS metagenome assembly JAAUXU01 (sample SAMN14350113, study PRJNA611818) | marine sediment metagenome | isolation source: surface marine sediment (1.8m) | place: French Polynesia: Moorea | collected 2018-08 | reverse complement strand
GCTAAATATCAAGCTGTCCAATGCCTGGAAAGCACTGCCCAATTGGTGAGGCATTGTGAGGAGAAAGAAATTCTCTCAGCACCTACTGAAGAGCAACTCCATTATACAATCAAAAGGATTAATGAGTGTTCCAGTCACCTGGAGCAATGCACTTGAGACCTGCAAAGGGTCCAAGATGAGGAAGACTGTGAACACACCAATGACGAGGCCAGTGCCCTTCTGTCAAAACTATCAGCAGCCAGTAACACTTGCCTTGCAATATTTGACACATCCACTCAACAACGTGCTCAAGCTGCCCCGCCTGCACAAGCAGACGGACAAGCCCCTCATAAGACAGCCCAGTTTCATGCAAATGAGAGCCTCAAGCCCAAGGAATTGTCTATGACCTTCACTCCTGCCCAATTTCAGCATTGGCGTGGCCGCTTCACATCATACTACAACAGTAGCAAGATGTCCGAACTTTCCTTGCCTGACCAACAGTCATACCTCTTCCAAAACATTGATGAGACCATACATGATCATGTCATTACTCACATCAATGATCAAACACCGCTCTTCGGCGACGATGGCTGTATGCAGCTCATCCTGGATGAATTCACAAGGGCATACCCATTAATTAAGAGACGTATTTCCTTCTTCCAATGTAAAGAGGAGAGCAGCCAAAACTATGCTGACTACCTTGCCAAGCTCAACACCCTCAGTGCTGAAGCAGACCTCCAGAATCTCACTATGGATGATCTTTATAAGCTTCAACTGTTGGTGGGGACAAAAGATACACGCCTCACCAAAGAGTTAATCACCACTCAAAATATGAACAAGGACGAGTTCTTCAAAAATGCACTGACCCTACATGAATCGTATCACACCGCTACAGGTCTAAAAGAAACTATATTGGTCCAACCCATAACACTGGAACATGCAATAAGGGTAATAAGGGAAAATGGCAAAAGCAGCAACAAGGCCACAAACAACAGCACCAACAAGGTGACAAGAACAAGCCTGCCCCTGCCAAGGACAAAAACAAGAAATGTCCATACTGTGATGCAACCCCACCCCGTGACAAGTGCCAGGCTAAAGATGCCACTTGCCACCTGTGCCAGAAGAAAGGCCATTATGGCAAAGTTTGTTGCTCCAGCAACAACAAAAATAGCCATAGCAATGCTACAACTGCCGCTACACCGCAATGACTACCTAGGGATGTGCACATCACACATGCTACATGACCATATACACGAGTGCACATCCACCAACCTTGTACAAATGCAAATTTCTACCTTGATGCCTTACCTGATACAGGTGCATCGAAGACTTTGATCTCGTGGAACACAGTCAAAGCCAACAAGTTACATGTAGATAAATCCGGTATTACGAAAGTCCTAGCAGCCAACAACACCGAGATGATTTCACATGGCTCAGCCCACATCACTCTCACTTACAAACACATGACCACCCCTATAGAGGCTATTGCCACTGAAGGCATGGAGCAAAACATGCTCATTTGTTACACCGATTTGGTGAAGATGAAGGTCCTGCCTCCCAACTTCCCAAAAGAAGTGTGCAACTCTGCACAAGGGGACCTGCTTAAAGGACCAATGGAGGCACTCATGAATGAATTCTCTGACATCTTTGACGATGGAGACAAGGTTCTAAAACCCATGGCAGGGCCTCCCATGCAGAAAGGACCAATCACTCCAGCTAGAACCCTTACCACCCGACGGATCCCCATACACCAAGAGAAGGCTGCAAATAAAACCATCCAATCTCTTCTGAAAGCCGGCATCATCAGACAAGTATACGAACCCACGGAATGGATCAGCCCAGCCCTCTTTGTCACCAAGCCCAATGGCAAAGTTCAACTGGTTACAGACTATCGCCAACTAAACAAATGTGTCAATAGACCTGTGCACCCATTCCCGAGTGCCACAGAATTCACCAGCAGCATTCCACCAGGCACCAAATGGTTTGTCCAGTTAGATGCCAAGAACAGCTATTTCCAGCTCCTCATGGATGAGGCGAGCATGGTCCTAACCACCTTTATAGTCCCACAAGGACGGTTCCAGTACTGCCGCGCACCCATGGGGTTATGTTCATCAGGAGATGAATACTGTGCCCGCGGCGACGCAGCCCTACACGACATCCAAGGCATCAAGATGATCATTGATGACATCCTCATCCACACCAAGTCAATACCGAAATTGCTGGATACAGTGAGACGAGTCTTCGAACGATGCCGAGAACATCAGATTACCCTTTCCAAAGAGAAAGTGTGAATGGGTAACACAATTACATTTGCCGGATACATCTTGTCAGATCAAGGGGTCCATGTTGACCCTGACAAGTTAAAGGCCATAAGGGACTTTCCCAAACCCACAAACATCACGAAACTTCGATCGTCCCTCAGCCTAGCAACCCAGTTGGGGCACTTCTTACCTGACCTTGCCCACGTATCTGCACCTCTCTGAACACTACTCAAACAAGATGTCGCCTGGCTATGGCTACCAGAACACTCCGCTGCCATGGCCAAAACAAAAGCAGCCCTTCTCAAGCCTGCAGAAACCTATCATTTCGACCCCAACAAGAAGAGCCATCTCTTCATGGATGCATCATGTCTACATGGTATAGGATATGCCCTCACCTCGTACAGTGCGGCTCAAGATCACTAACATCCACTGAGGCTAACTATGCCATCATTGAGTTGGAATGCCTTGCAATCACTTGGGCAATCAAGAAATGCAGAATTTACCTGGCAGGATCCAACTTCAATGTTTACTCAGATCACAAGCCATTGAAGCAAATCTTCAAGACAAAAAGCTTAGACCATATGGAAGGATCTAGAGTACATAGACTCATTCAAACGGTGTCTTCTTATACGTCCACTTCTCATATGTACCTGGGAAAGAACACCTGATTGCTGATGCGCTATCACGAGCTCCGGTCTTCCAACCAAACTCCAAAGAGGTCGCAATCATGAACTCTGTGCACACACGGTCTCACACCGACCCCCTTATCAAAGACATAGAACTTGCTGCAATACAAGATCAGGAGTATCAAAGAATTGTGCAAGCCTTTGATAATGGTGCAACATTGAAGACACTACCACTCACGCACCCTGCCTGTCGACTCATCTCAGTATGGCATCGAATCTCAAAAGATGGAGACCTGCTCCTAGTTGACGGACAGCGAATTCTGATTCCTGCTGCCAAGCGACAGGAAGTTCTGCAATGCCTCCATACGGCGCATGCGGGCATCACAAAGACCAGGCAGAATGCACAGCAGTATTACTTCTGGCCTGGCATAAATCCAGTGATCTCCACATTGGTAGGCTCATGCAGGTAGTGCCAGCAGTGCCAACCAAGCACTCCAACAGACCCACTAATCCGATCCCACACAACACGGCCAATGGAAGCGGTCTCAGTTGACCTATTTCAAACTGCAGGGAAACATTACATCATAATGGTTGACCGTTATTCTGGCTTCCCATTTGTCCACCCTTTGACATGGCTCAACACTAATACCATAACCAAGTGTCTCACGTGGTTCATGGACTGGGGAATACCAACGGTGACTCCGCTCAGACAGAGGCCCCCAATTTCGAGGTCTGTTTGAACAGTTCTGCAAGGATCAGCATATCATGCATGAACTGTCATCACCTTACAATCCTAGATCAAATGGACACGCCGAAGCCACCGTCAAAAACATGAAGTACCTCTTAGAAAATCACCATGCTCATTGGGACACATTCAAAGAAGCACTTCTCGAGTGCCGAAACACCCCCAGGCCAGATAACCTATCCCCTGCACAACTGATGACAGGGCACCACCAACGCACGATGCAACCAGCACACCCGGCTGCATACAAGCATATCTGCACCGGACCCCCACCCCCTCCGCAAGGTGACACCAAGTCCAGATGGCACTTTTCTCCCGGCGATAAGGTCTTCCTCCAGTGTCCACACAGCAAGCACTGGGACGCTACTGGCAGTCATCAGCCAGCGCGGGTGATGTTGAAGCAGATGAAGGCGGGACATACCTCCAAAACACAAAGTTCATCTGATTGATCCCACCTAGTAGCACATCAACAGCCAGAGAGTAAACATGGGAGGTGGATCGTCAAAGGAGCCGTCAAAGGCTGCCCCCCAAAGAAGTTGGTGAAATCGACAACTCCTCAGGCTTCCACTTCATAGAAGTGCACACCCCTTCTATGGGCATAGGGATCGGCTCCCTCATATTTGCAATCATCCTCAGCGGCATTGCCATAATAATATTAAGTAAGTGCTACAAGAGTTGCTGGGATTGGGCCACACCATGTGCCTGGCCCAACATGGAACTCCTGCAACTACAATGGCGACACAGCCCCACGCCAATGCCAGTAGCACCACCACCACCTCCACCCAGACCGGTTTGGCAATACCCTGCACTGCAAGCACCACCGCCAGCACCAGCCATTGAAATGGTCATACCAGATATGCAAGCAGAAAGCAAGAACAGCAAGCAAAAGTACAATTGGGAAGTTTAATGTATGATACATATATAACAACATCAATAGATGCCATATGTTACAATATGATAAAGTACGTATGATAATCATTGTACCATGTAATGTACCATACTTAAAGGGGGAGATGTTATATCATGATGAGGTTGACCCATCTCTACACCAGGTCTACCTCTAGTCACTCTCTCTCTCATGCTGCAATGCACGCACCCCTTTTGTTTTGATTTCTTGTATCTATGGTATCTATCCCTGGTCTGGTTTCAAGCCCAAGCGTCTTCTCTGCAAGACACTTGCTACATGCATGCTTCTTCTGAAATACAGTTCAGTATATCACAGAACAGAACTGTTCCTTAAAGCCATCAACTTTGGCAGCCTCTGCAGTCTCAACACTTGACATTAGGGTGGAGCCAAAAAAAAATGTGTAATATACCTGACCTCAAGAAAAAGTCATATTTATGAAAGAACATAAGTTTTACCCAATTTTCTAGACATCTGTATAAATAAAGCTGTTTGGGTATGTATGTTTGTGCCCCTCTATGCTCTCGGTTCTTCACTGATCTGGCTCATTTTTGGCATGTGAGACCTTTGGGTCAACGAGAAGGACATAGGCTATGCAAAGTTGCATTATGAGGCTGTTTAGAGGCTGAAATTGAGGTTGAATGTCAATTTGAAGTTGCATTTACTACATAGGTCATAGATAGCTATACCAACAAGTATAGCTAAGCCTCCGTGACTTAGCCATGTTGCACCAGTACTTGTCAGTAGCTTTCTCTGGCTAGAGAAGGAGTCAGTTGACGTGGACAATGAGCTCAACAAATTCGGCAAGTCGAACTGGGGCTTGACCTGTCAATTGGCAGCCTGCTGCCATCACTGCCACAAGCTGGAGAGAGCAGGAGAATGTCCGAATCAGCCAGTTCCAAAAGTAACAACAAAAATAGTGCATGGTGAGGTCGAGGCACATGGACAGTGTGAAGTATGTGGTGGATGAGGAGAACTTATAGAATTCTCCTCAGCAAAGCTGGATGTAGGTTCAGCTAGTTATATTATAACCTGAAATTAAAAATGCTAATAAATTATTAGGCTGATGGTTAATTTTTCTAATTTGTACCAATCTAATAATGTTACTACCTACATCCATGCCATCAATAATCGACTGTTTCCAGAAATGGGTCCTGCCACTTCATTACTATCTTAGTCTACCAGCACTGGGGCCATAGATTCCATGAGGTTCTTACTCTGAGTGTAATCTACAGTGCTACAGGAGCAATGAGCACTCTACAGGGTGCGGACTTCAAATTGAGACCATTCTGCAACAGCAAGCATCAAGCACTGTTGGATCCTGAATTCATGTGAAGATCCTCTCTCAAAAGCTGCCAGTAGGAGGTGGGGAGACCATTTTACCCAAAGGACATTTTTTACGCCAAGCACTATATGTCTTAGATTTTGTACACTAGTCCAAGGTGAGACTGACTCGTCCATCAGAAACGAGCAAATCCGAAAGACCCAATTGCCAAGATGATGTAGCTCTTTCACATTGGAAATGGATATTGCGGTTACCATGAGGCAAATGAAGCACAGGTCCCAGATGCCTGAGAACTGGTAGGAATGTCCATGTAGAGTGCTCATTGCGCCCTCTTCATATTCCTTGGTAATTCCACGATATGCTACACCAACTTGACCATATTCCAAGGAAACTTGCATGAAAAAAAGGATATGATATTTTCTTTTTCCTTCGCGACATAGAGGGCCTGCATTTCGTCAGCCTCGTGGTATTATGCTTCATGCACACTGACCACGAAGACCCCTCGCAGATTTTTTCATTCCTACTCCACAAAACTGGGACGAAATTTTAGGTGCTTCACTCATCATCCTACAATGACAATATACGCCCGTGCGTACTGCGCACTGCCCATTGCACGTACGACGTCGTCGTCGTCATAGCCTATTCTTGTCAAGTACTGTTTGTTACTGCTCTGCACGTTCAGTGTGTGCGGAGGAGGGCACAAAGGACGACGCGCCTGTTCAGGCACCAGCCCAACATAAGCAATCACCATCGATCGGTTTCGCAACCAAGCACGCCTTCGGAGCTTTCTCCTCAGTAAGGAACGCATTTCAGAGTACACAAACGTGACTCTTCAAACGAACTTTTGCTCCTTTTTTTTGTTCGTTTGTTAAGTGCCGAAAGTGAGAGACCGATTATTCGATATGGGTTGCTGTGGAGACGACTACGACGACCGAAAGTCACACATGGTAAGAAATGGAATGGTTTCTGGAATTAAAGACAAGGCGAAAATGCGAAGAGAGCAACTATTAGAGTGTCTCTGGCTTCTGGGGTGTTTGACAAGAGCTCCAAAGATGCAACAACGGTTCATTGAGTGTAGCAATTGAATTGCAACTTATTGGCTCATTCGCTTGAACCACAAGATAAAGTGGGACCCTCAAAGTTTTTGACGAAGCACCTCAAATCGTTGCAAGCATATCCATCTCGACCATTTTTTGTTCCCAGTCTTCCTATGCAAGGACTGTTCAAAAGTTGACAGTCAACGTCACGTTATGTTTCTGAAGTCCAGCTTTGGTTCCAGGTCTGGTTGAAACGGCGCACCTCAGTTGACGTTCTCTGCTTAGACCAAGGGTTGCTTTCCCAGTTGGAAGCCTTAAAATTGCCTCCAAAAGTAGACGCTTCTCTCTAGTAGATTTCGATCTTGTTTTCGGACATGGCCAAATTACCACCACATTCCCACTGTTACTACATATGGTGTCACCAATAGAAGACTCTAGTGTACTGGCTCCACAGAAATGTAGTGCTCACTCAAGCCTTTGAGCTTCAATTATGTCATAAACAGTGCTGGCCATAATAATAGCCGCAGCAGAAAAATGGGCAGTTCTGTGAGTACACTCAATATTGTGAGCTGCCTCTTGCTGAGATTGTGGCACACCTCCAATGAGTGATAATGAGCACTGAAAGGCCTAGTTATACTGTGTGTTTATACTACGTACTATGTTACAAAAACTGAGTTGGGTGATTTTTTGCCTGGCTATAATGATAGCAGCACCTCAAAAATGAAAAATTGGACCAGAAACAGCAGAAAACAGCCTAGAAAAGATGTAAAGGTGAGTGAGAGTGAGAGCAAGAGCAAGAGACCAGAAAAAACCTTTCTGTACAGACTGCATTCATGTACTCATAAGCAAGAGTGAGAGAACAGAAAAACCCTTGTCTTATAAAAGTGTCTCTGATTGAGCTGAAATTTTTTTAGCTAATTCTAGACATTTCCCGCGATCAGCTCCTGAAATGTCAGATTAATCAGATACACTTTCATGAGATAGCATTTTAATTCAGACAGCTCTATGTACTGTAGTAAAACTTCAAATTAAAAGTGCACACAGTAAATGACCATTCTGGAAAAAAAATTCTATTAATTTGACCCTACGCAAAAACAACAGGATGAAAAATATGCATCTTAAGAAAAGAATTTTCAGAAAATTTTACCTTTTTGAACCAGCCTAGTGTTTATGTGAGTCACATGATCTGCTAGCCAGACATGTTAAGCATTCTGGCATCAGCTGACTTGACATGAAGTTACACAAAAGCCTGTGACTTCCATAGATAGGGTACTGAAGTCGATATCTTCGGCAAATTAAAACAAGTTACCCTTGTTACTAAATGTGTTGCTCGTAAGTTAATTCTTGCCTGAATCTGCAATAAATAGGGAAAGGAGTTATCTTCGATTTTGGTCCAATGGTGAACATACTCTAAACCTAACTAACTGTTAGTTACGCAAATACTCGAGTTCAGTGCAATGCTCAGTGCCACCGTCACTTAGGTACTTACTTACTCGCTATTGGCATCTCTGGCCGAGCTATGTGCAATGCTCAACCTTGGCTTAACCCATCCCAAACAGGTTCGATCATCTCCTATCTATCTGATATGTGATGATAAAAAGTGCAAGAAATGGTGTGTGACGAGGAAATTGAGGAAATGTCGAAGTGAGGGGTTGTCACCGGACCGTAGTGGGCAGGAGGATAACCCGCGATCTTGATTTGACTCTGTTCCGAGGTTTTTGATCCGACACATCCCTGTCCTATCTTCTAAAGTGCTCCTGCCAGCAGATTTGTGGCACAATTCCGGTATGATGCAATCTGTTAAGGTGCAAGTTTATTGTATCCACGAACTCGTCCTCACGGATAAGCAAAGTTAAGCTCCGAAAAGTTGAGAAGGGTGAACGATGCGGGATCAATGGACTCTGTTCTCTTTCTTCAAGAGTTGCAACTTCTCGTAGTTGACATACGGCTTATAGGACAGTTGGCCTGTTCAGAAGCTACTTCGGCTTGAGCTTAGAAGTGGACTATCTACCAACGGTACTGTATGATTGTAATAATTTAATTAAACTTTTGCCCCCTTTAGTTTTTCTTGTTGCAGGGTCTTTCGCGGAAACTGAGGTTTCTTTAAGTACAGACTGCAACTTTAATCCTGTCAAACTTTTGTAGACCCGTAGCTCCCAGCAAGAGCTTCATGTGGGATCAGCTAAGGCAAGGGAAATTTTGTTGAGGACAAGTTGTCGAAGACACTGAAATGGTTCACTGAAATTCTTATATGGATCCGGACTTTTGGAGATGACTTTAGGAAAATTAAAAACCGCCTAATGAGTTTGGGCGACAGTTGTTTTGACATTCGAAATCAGAGCAGGAACATAATCTTTTCCAGCACTAGCACGGTCGATCTCCTTAGGACCCGTCCCAACTCTGCTCTCCCAATGTCCACAGTCCAAAACCTGCTCTCCAACAAAGTCGTCTCAATCTCGGCCAAGAAACATAGACCATCACAAAATAGGTGCTCAGGTTCCATTGAATGAATAAATGCTCAACCACAGAAAGGATGATTCCATGGGATATTGGAGCATGTCGTATGTGGTGTAATCACCAAACAGAAATCAGCTGTACAGGGGTGCGCAGTCAAATCAGGAAGATTTTGGGCAGGCTCTCACAGATTTATGTTTGAGTTTCCCACACTTCTTGTGGTTTGAGAGGATAGCCCTTCTCCTTGCAATTCTTTTGGAGTGCCTAAAGTAGTCACAAGTCTCTGGCAAGATGGAGCAGGTCCAAAGAAACGCAATCATCGAATTGCACTGTGTGGGGCACAACTTTTTGAAGCTCCTGAAGTACCCCAAAAGCACTGTCTCTGCTGTTGTGAAGAGGTATAAGGCCACAGGGCAGGACACAAAGAAGTCCCACAAGGCAAGGTCAGACAAAATCCACTCTCTGAGGTTTGTAGTGGACCTGAAGAGGTCAATTGTGGCCAAGCCTGGGAAGCCTCAGACAGAGCTAGCCAAGGCTAAGGGGGTGAGTGTGAGGACTGTGCCAAGAGCCATCAGTGACAACATCCTTCCATTTGAGGGTCAAACATGTCCTCATGGCTGTGCAGAGGGAGCAGAGAGTGCTCTCATCTCTTCATTGAAGTCAACTGGTGGCCACATCTGGTTCTTCTCTGATGAGAAGCTCTTCAATGTGGACTGCACTCACAATTGCCAGAACAGCAGGTGGATCTTCCTGGATGCTGCAGATATCCCAATGGTCTTCAAGAGCAAGAAGCCAGTGTCCATCATGATGCTGGGTGTGATCTCCTCAGAAGAGGATGTGATGCCACCTCACTTCTTCTCAGTTGGCCTCAAGACCAACCACAAGGTCTACACAAAGGTCCTGCAGGATGCTATGGCGCTGTGGATGAAGAGAGTGGCTGGTCGCAGGAAGTACATATTCCAGCAGGACTCTGCACCATCACACAAGGCCAAGGGGGTGCAGTCATTGCTGCTGGGGGCTGTGCCACACTTCTGGCCAGCTAATGTGTAGCCCCCCAACAGCCCTGACTGCAACTCCTGTGACTACTACCTGTGGGGGGAGGCTTGAGGAGGAAGCTTGCAGCACCAGTCACAAGAATGTGGACTCTCTCAAGGCTGGTATCTGCCACACAATAGCCAACTTGGACCCTACAGAGGTCACCACTGCTGTCCATGCATTCAGGCATAACATGCAGGAGGCCATTGATGCCAATGGGAGACATATTGAACAAGACTTGTTCCATCAACTGCTCTCAAAGGTTTTTTTTTGTGTGTGTGTGTTTGTGAGGGTTCCAACCTGGAACCCTCTCGAACTTGGAACCACACATCGTTGACACATATCGTTCTTGGTATAGCGGAAGCTGGCGATGCAGCAAACTTTGGTACCAATGAGACTGTCCAACATGAACTTCCGCACGAGCGAAGAAATCGGTAATTCTCTTTTGATTACGTTCAAATCGTAACTGTCACGTTCCTTGAGAGAATCAACGGTCTCCGAAGACTTCGCAGTCATGAAGGACATACTTGACACTCTGCACACTGAAGTGACTGAAGAATATGCCTACGTCAGGCGCGATCTGCACTCCAGTCTACTTCGTTTCTAGTTCGAAATTGGCTAATCAAGCCGACCATAACCCCCTTCTCGTCTCTCACCCCTCTCCTCTTCAGGGTTGACAAATTGCATCATTTTTTAAAATATTTGTAGAAATTTTTGTAGTGAAGTTGCAAATATGAGATCCTTCCTGGTCATTTCTTTTCATCCTCCTTTCCTGGCGGGATTGCTGTCACCATAGATAGTTACTGTTGAATACTGATGGTCCCCATACGTTTAGCTGCCTATTGGCATGGTTATCAATGATTTTTGTACTAAAGGCACTAACTGCATCTTTGGACCTCGATTTCGGCGTTGAAACAGCTTCAGACGAAAGGTGTCATGTAAGCCATGAGTAGCAGCGTCTGCTGACCACGTTTGGTGACGATGGGTGCAGCGGTTGGGGCATCCACGAACGGACAATTATATGCACACAAAGACAGATTATATTCGGACCCTCGCGCTTAGGTTTATAGGTTTTAGGTTTTTGGGCCTCTCACTTTATATAGATTGTATGTGACCATTTGTAAGTTGTGCACATTTTTGTCTCTACGTAGACAACCAAATGTGACAGTTTTTGTCTATGCAAAAACCATGTTGACTCTTATTTTATGGCCACTTTGCAACAGCTTACTCATCCACGAGTCATTATATTTCGAGCGGGGGAGCAATGTGGGCTATACATACGGTAACACGGAGTACACGGTCTCCAGATTGTTGCTAATTCACAATAATGATGAGCATAAGTGATGACGAGAACGTAATCAACCTGACCTAACTAACCTACCTAACCTAAATGTGCACACTCCCGACCAAATGCTCTTGAAGCGCAACCCCTGTCAAAAATTACTGACAGCCCTGCCATCGTGAATTTGTCATATCTGTGTTTCGTCATCCCTTCCTTCACTCACAGGTTGAATTTTCTATGGCGTCCTTCATTCTCCGCCGCTCCCTTCGCTCATTGGCTTAATTAGCTGTATAGCCCGCATTGCTCACTCAAGCCTCATGTTTTTTTTCTGTGCGGGCAGGGATGTTTACTGTACATGAGGACATCAATTTTCTTTACTGCAAGACAACTGAATTTCCCCTCCCCCCTCCGGAATTCATAAGTTCGTGTCGATCGCCGATCCACTTATTTACGACCGCAGGGAGGAACAATCAGATTCAAAACAATACCTATGCTTTCTTTGTTGACACTGGTTCCATCATTGACAGTAGAGTCTCCATTTGACTTGGAGTTCAGCGTGCATAGGGTCATTCTGACATGTCATTTATTGAGACAAATAATCGCGAAGGTCATTTGCGACAGAAACGCAAGACAAGCAAATTAAGACCTAATATTTGGTCAAGAAAAATTCCCGCTGTCGCAGGTAGAGTTCCACGTGAGCATTGATGCGGGAGCTGCGACTTGGCAAAGTTTGCCAGAATGAATGTTGCACCTGCGCGTCAAAAAATGTCTGTACTTGCTTGGCAGTCAAAAGATATCCCCGAACGAAATCCCCTTTGCTTTCAATTCCTCTTTCCTTGGCAGCGTGGACGAGGCAGCCTGGTGGGGCCCAGACATGAGGATTTTGACGGACCTATGAAGAACCGCAGCTGCACAGATGTCATTTGCCTCTTGATTTTCTTTGCATTTATGCTCTACATGGTGAGCAAGTTCACATCTTTATACATTTTCACCCATGCCGGCCCAAACGAAGCTCAAAGTTACGCATGCATGACCGTGCAGCTCATGTTACAAAACCATCGGCACTCGGTTCATAGGAACTTTTTGTCACAATTCTAAAAAAAAGTTCATTCATGCAGTTAAGAAAGGTTTGCGCACGTGTACATCTGATATAAAAGCTCCTCCGCTTGAGTGCCGTATTATGCCGAAACCAAATTAAGGAAGATTGGTAATGGCTTCAGCGCAGTTGACAACTTAGCCGTACGCAAACTTATGCAGGTGTTCTTGTTCGGCTATGGACTACATGAAGGAGATCCCCAACGGATCATTCGTGGCTACAACGCAGCTGGTGACATTTGCGGAAAATCCAACGATCCCATCAGTACCGTTTCAGAGAGTGGACAAAACTTGGAGGAGAAACCGTAAGTTCAGGTGTCATACGTGATGTGACGAAACTTATTGCTGAAGTCGACACAAGCATCTTCTCTCCAGCTATTTGTTCTTCGACATGATCCGAACCGCGCAGATCTTAGGCGAAGAATCTCTAGCCATAGTCCGTGAGCAATTGTCGGATTCTTTACCAATGATATCAGGGAATCATCTGGAGTATTGCCTTGAGGATCAGCAGACAGGTGCAAGCACGAGCAGCCTGCATAGGGTTCCAGAGGATGCGTCGGTCAGATTGTTGACCCAGGGAAATGAGGACCTAGAAGAGGAGCTCTTCTACCAAGACACATTGAGCATGCTACTGAAGGACAATGACGCCGTCGAGTTGGCTCGGGCAGGGAACATGACTGCTCTATTGACTGGACAAGGACAGATCAAGGCGAGATTATTACCAATACCAGCAGGCGATTTTTTTTTCACTCATCGACGGACTTTTAGGTTTTCCGCCTGGCTTCATTGCAAAGCGCCGGTAACAACACCAATGCAACTACCAGCAGCGTTGCTGGCGTTGACGCGAGCTCACTGTCAGAGTCCTTGGCGGAGGATCTGTATGAGCAACTGCTGTCCTTGGATCCGGTCACTCAGGCTGTTACAGGCGGAGGCTCTTGTAGATACTGCGTCAAAGAGTGTCCTTCCTACACGTGATGGAGAAAGCGTAGGTAAATGTTATGATCTTTAAGTTAAAATTTGGCATCCCCAACAGAAAGCCCTATTTCTCTCGTTGTCTGCCTTCCGGCACCGCCGAGGACACCTCCATGGCAAGCCAATTCTACTCCAGCAGCGGCATGGGGGACTTTCTCAATGACTGCATCTCGGACCTCAAGCTCTCATGGAAGGAGATTCTCTACATGTGCCTCATCGCTCTAGGTACTTATAGAGTTGGGTCTTATATCCGATCTTCATACGGAAGTGCCAATTGCCTCCAATGACTTTTTCTGCAGCTTTCTCCATCGTGATTACAATCCTGTTTCGCTTTCTTGCTGGAGTCATCGTGTACGTCATCCTGGCTCTTGGGGTAATCATTTGTCTTGCTGCTACAGCATTTATGTGGTGAGTTATGATCAGACACATTGAACAGTAGAAATAGTAGGTGGATGGAAAATGTAGGAAAGAAGTACCGTGCAATGGAAAAAGATGATAATAGGTAATAACTTTGGACCACTGTAAGCTCGCGAATATAACCCGCCCTTGAATGGTAACTATATCTGAATAATAATAATACGGTGCAACATTATGAATTTCTAAACAGCATCGGCAAAAGGCTGGCGGACAAAATTGAGACAAAAACCGAGGGTAAAAATGCCCAATATGATCAATGAGATCGGGGTGGTGGCCGATCGAAAGGATATTGAGCATTTTTACCAGAGTAATTTTGTCAAAATTTTGTCCGCCACCCTTAAGACAAAGCTGTTTAGAAATCAGTAAGTTGCGCCGTATCATTAAATGATTATTTAGGGAAACACTAAGGGTTTTTTGGGGTAAAATTATGTTGCGAAAACAGTGTGCAAAGGTTGATGCATTTCTGAAAGGACCCAATGGTTCTTAATGTTTTTGTTTTTTGATTTCTGCCTGCTCGCCGCTGTGAGTCAGTCCTACACTTCTTGGTGTGCAACAATCCATTTAGCAAAGTCATCTAAATGGATAATTGCATTCTTCAGCATGTAATTATTCGTTTAGAAGACTCTGCTAAATGGATTGTTGGATGCTCTCAAATTATAAAAGAATAAATGCATGCAGTTTTCACTACATAATTTTACTCCAGGGAACCCTTAGCATTTCACTAAAATTGTAAATGCACCTCTAGGGCGCTTCCACGAAACAGAAGCCGCCCTCAAATTGTACCAGCTCCAGTTGATCATGGTTGTCAAGGGAAATGCCTAAGAAATGCCAAATTTTGTGAAGACCATCACAAAATCTTTTGTGTGTCGTGGCCAAGCACCGGACGTCAAACCTGACAGAAACATCAATTGTACAAACATTTCTTAGTGCTCTGCTGTGATTATCAACTTAGTAATTTTAGTAGTGACAAATATACTGGCATGTCATCACTTCGATCGTAACCGGCCTCTTTTAGCGACCACATGAACAGGCACAAAATTTAATAGTAACCGCGGTTTGTATCCTCGAGCTTTAATGTACGTTGTGCAGCTTTTGCATTCATGTGCCGCACGGGCAATCCTCAAGGATGCGGTGAGCCGCTGACTTTTGTGCCCCTTCTTCCCTCATTGGAAACATACAACGCATTACTTTTCAACTATTTTACTCTATGCAAGGCAGACATTGGTGCTGATATTTGAAGAATGTAGAATAACTTTGTTGATGTCGCATTTGTGACTAGTGACCGAATCAGTTCCCTCAAGTAGTCTATTTCTGACTGAGGAAGGCAAGGCGAGGATGCAGGGGTAAATGAGGAAAGCTGCAGCAGGAAAACATCTAGCACAAAGAGCAATTATCAGAGACTTTTATTTAAATGGATACTAAATTTCACTTAATGGTGTAGCAAAAGGTATTGACAGCTCGAAAAGTACTTTTCGAGCAAAACTTCGTAGGAGCTCAGTTTAAAGCTGCCCATGCTAATCTCCATAAAGTTGAAAAAGTTCCGTCGCTGTGGGAGAACTAAAAGGCGTGTGTCAAACTAAAGTCTATTTGTGTGCACATGCCATGGTCACAATCGCCCCAGGAGCAATTCCTACAAAATATTGCAAATGCAATAGATCCTCAGTACAGCGCACACGCGATGTGGTGAACCTGATCTTCCTGATCACCGAGATGAAACTAAATTTTTAGTACGGTCGACGCTCGGTTTAGTTAACTCATCGGTCAGCAACATAAAGTTCAATAAATTGAAGTTCTTCACTAAAGTGAAACCTCCGGGTTACAGGGTAACCCGCTTATAGTGACACCCATGCTTGGTGTCATTTCACTTTCCTGCTTTAAGTGATAAAATCCTTTAGTCCCCATTTTTTATAACATAAAACTCCTGGTGTTAAAGAACAGCTCCAGTCTCTCCCTGCCATTGAGATGGCAAGACTATTGTGTTATAATCATAACTGTAACATATTCTTTCGTTTTTGAGTACATTAAGCGGCATCTTGAGTACAATAGGTGGCCTATTGTGGCCTCATACCACAAGTGCCAAAAAAAATTGGGGATTCCAAAATTGAGTACAATAATCGGATGAGTACATTAACCGTGAGTACGATATGCGGAGTCGACTGTCGGAGTCGACTGTAATGGCAACTCTACCAACCATGACCCAGACGGGCAAGGGGTTTACTGTAGTAAAACAATATTTTTCAGTACCGAAGAAAACCTCAGCTATTTTACTTTCAGGATTGTGTGGTACCTAAAGAAGGAGAATTGCTCTGGTTGCAACAGTGGTAAGTTTACAGTACATGTACGCACGCACACGCATCGATGCCGATTCTTGAGGATATGTGCCTGTCTTAGGTACTGGTAGTAGGTTGCATCTCGAGCTGTTTAAAGACACTGGGCAGAATGGCAGCTGAAATGACACTCAACACTCAGTTCAGTGGGAAGCGAGGCTAAATGGGCTGAAATTGCACTTTACCGCATGCTAAACGACTTCTTATTCCCATGGGGATGTTCTTTGACGTCACACTACAAACGTCCATGTGGGCAAGGCCTTTACTCCCTCTTTCAGATTTTACAGCTCTTGGGGCATGGTGACCCTTGGGCCGCCACCCCCAGTCCAGTGTCCAAAGTCCAATGGATGAATCCCAGCTGGTCCAAGACCAAGTCCGACTGACTTTTGTGGTCATTGCACTGGCACGCAAAATGTTTCATGAAATTTGAAGCATCTGAACCATAGTTGTCGGCAAATATTAGGTGTCTGGCTATTTTTGTTGTGCCCTGTATATAGTGAAAATGTACATTAATAGTATTAAAAGAACAGAGGGAGCTGGAATGCCTGAACTGAAATACCTTCACCGTCAGATGCTGCCTCCTCTTCTACCACCAGCACGGAGGCAACCGGCTCCAACGACGAAAAAGACATCATCCGCCGCCTCACCCAGGCAGAGTCTCAAAGGGAGGTCGACTACTTTTTGGCTGGAGCCATCACAGTGTCAATATTCACAGTAGGTCCACTATCCAATGCCTCGTTTAGTCGGGTTGAAATCCTCCATAGTCAAATAAGATGTAAATGTAACGAAGTTATTCAGTTGCAATTACTGCACATTACTACACCGCCATCACGACGCAAACGAACTACGACCTCTCGATAATGTGCTGATAGCGCAGAATATGAAAATGTGATATTCCACGCTAATTCTCTATATTCCACACGGGCTTTCTAGGTATATTCCAAGTAAACTCTCTGTATTGCACGTCAACTCATGTCATTTCATCAAGTTCATAGACATCTCAAGCTCGCATTTCGTTTTGCCTCACGGTAACTGTAATATCCATCACTAATAAAAACGAGCTATGCCACCTTGGCATGGATGCCTACCCGACCGTATTCTTCTGACAAACCTCGACTTTTACTTGTGCAAGCAACCTCATAGATTCTACTCGTGCTAACGCCCTCGTGGAATCTATGAGGCTGCTTGCACTTGTTTCAGTCTCAGTTGCTCAGAAGAGCACTGCCAGCGAGGCAGCTACGCCTCGGTGATGTAGGTCGTTTATATTAGCGATGAATAACAACCAGCACTTCCCTCACGAGGATTGAAAGATGGGGCAATTATATTATAATGGAGCTTCGGTCTGTTTCTTCATTTGTTGATCACCACCAAGTGGATCAGTAGCCCGTATTACTGCTTTATTGAGTGGTCAAAGGGAGCCCGTAGGGCTCTTCTCTGCTAGTACTTATAAGTGAGTGGAATTAAATTGCTATAACGCCACTCATCTCTCTGTACGGCTGAAGTCACATGTGCGTTTTTCCTACCCATGACGATCTGCAATACTTATGGGAAAAGATATTTTACTTGAAATTACAAACCCCCCAACGTAGCATGGAAGGAGTGAAAAAGGAGGCCGCTCCTATAATTTTAGCAGTAGATCTATCTACCTAGGGGCAGCTTTAAAAATGGAGGACAAGCAAGTCCTGCATTGTCGACTTTTTGACAGCTGAGAATAGAATGTTTACTTAAGTTTACCCAAGTTTTTTTTACTGGAACACTGGACTAGCATGTAATTGTAAGACAAAAGTAAGCAACTGCAATGTCCATTATGCAATTTTAACGACCGAAGTGCGTACCTCTACAGTACACAGTACTTTTATCGGCACAATTACAAACTATAGTTCTGTTTGTGCAGTTCCTGGTGCTTCTACTGATCTTCGTCCTGCGCAACAGAGTGGCTCTGGTAATACAATTATTCAAAGAAGCTGGCAAGGCAGTCCACTCCATGCCGTTCATTGTGCTGCAGCCTCTATGGGTGAGTGACTAACGCGAACATAACGGAAATATCCACGCCGGGTGCGCAATACAGTCCTTGCCGTAAGCAATGTCGCTTGATGGAAAATACTATAATATTCTGAGTGCTAATGTTTTAGGATTAAGTTTAGATGTCACATGTGAAGTAGAGATAAAGGGTGTAGCAACAAAAATGTCACTGAGTCTCTCAATCTCTGGCCACACCTTGGTGATGGAGTCTCCTAAACTCGGCCTGAGAGTTCAAGGAAGGAAATGACTCGAACAAAAACTGGCCGTCATTGGCAGGAATGAGAGAAGAGAGTCCGGATGACCATCATCAGTAGCAACGAGAGAAGGCAGTCCAGGTCGAGATTTCCCGACTGTCGTTGATAAGTTTTGCTTACATGTCACTCTCTTTTTGCTGCTTCAGAGAACATAGCAACCTCTCAACCCAGACGAGGGGTTTTTGCATGCTTGCTCATAGCACTGGAGGGTCTGGAGAGTGTGAATCCTGGTGGAAATGGTGGGCCGGAGGGTCAGGATTCTTCCTGAAAAATTTCAGCAAATTTCATCCATGTTTACCCCATGAAAAAGCCAAATTTCTCTTCTGTTTGGCATAGCCCCCTCTCCAGGTGGCTTCCTTTTG
>JAAUXU010070821.1_pt1 | contig 19055 bp, 12 predicted proteins | sample 7278151 | NCBI WGS metagenome assembly JAAUXU01 (sample SAMN14350113, study PRJNA611818) | marine sediment metagenome | isolation source: surface marine sediment (1.8m) | place: French Polynesia: Moorea | collected 2018-08 | reverse complement strand
TTACCTTGCTTTACTTTACTTTAGTTTGGTTTCAATTCACCTTGCTTTGCCTTGCTTTAGTTTAGTTTGGTTTCAATTCACCTTGCTTTGCTTTAGTTTAGTTTGGTTTCATTCACCTTGTTTTCATTTACTTTACTTCACCTTGCTTTACTTTAGTTAGCTCCACCTTGCTTTACTTTAGTTAGCTCCACCTTGCTTTGCCTCATCTTACCAGATCAGAATCAGTGAGCTACGATGAAATGTTTGCATCCATTGATCAGATTACCCACAGAAGTGATCCTGATGGGTGACCTCTGTTGACCCCATACACCAGCGGAGGATCACGTTGAACAGAAGTCCAGTGAAGGCTGGCAAGTGTGACGAGCATTTGAGCCGAGCAGAAGCGCAACCTCCCGCGTGTCTGTGGAAACCACGCGTGGCAGTCGGGCCACGCTTGTACAAGGCAAACGCCGGCGGTCTCAAGTTTCTCTTTGCTTCTCGCCATCAGAGGTGTGCAGTGGATGAGGGTTTCTATCTGGGTTGCCCGGAGATCAATATCCGTGGAATAACAACCTCTGCGCATGCTCAGCGTGCGTGCAAGCATCTCCTGGGTGAGATCGCCGGATCTCCTGGACGTTGGACATTTGGATATTCAGTACTGGGGTTAAGAGACCTCCTCAGGATGTGCAACAGCGCTGCGAGCAGAGCCTGGCAACTCTTGGTATCGCGTGTCTGGGCCTTGTCCTCCGTGGACATCTCGTTGCAGCTGGCCCAGGACAACGTTGGGTCGTCACTTTCTCTGTATTGAAGCCTCCGCAAGTTCTGACCGAGTCAAGGTTCTGAGCCTTGAAGGTGACTCCTGGAGTAGCAGCTCCTTTTCTGATGTGTTCGCTCGCTATTGCGCTCTGACTGCTCCATGTGGGGGGAGAAGAGAAGACCCGTCAAGCTTGATATGCGCAGGGAATTTCTTTATTCTGATTAATGGTTGCGTACGAAGGCAAACACTAACGATACTTCAAGAATGACAGTATTGATAAATGTTGTGCAATGTTAGGAAACACAACTGTTTTGCATTCATCCACCTTGTCCTACTCTTAGCTTTCTCTGATACTGTCCGCTTTGACAGCCACTGCTGGTGTGGCCAGCGCGCAGTGCGGTGCACAGGACGGCGTCCGACGTCTTGGTCGGGTTGACAGCTCTCATGATGGCGTGGCAGATGCAGCCGCAGTGGGAGACTACAGCGCGAACCATAAGCGCTGTCAGCGCCAGACTTGTCATCACGTGCAGGGCCATGGTGGCACACACGTGGGGTCAGGTGTTGTCCAGGGTGCTGTCGGACGTGGCCTGGGTCGGAGTCTCCAGACCACGTCCTTGCTGCAGAAGACATGGTCGTCGTCATCAAGGTTCCATCGTGCTTTTCAATGCCAACCATGGGACTCCTCTAAGCACCCTTTGAAGACCACATCGTTCTCGGCGAAGCCCTCCTTGCCCTCGGACACCTCCTCCCTCCACCACCACTTGATGTTCCTCATGTCCAAGGCCGCCCGACTCCTGACACCACTGCCAGCTGCTGTCCGAGTCTCCTGTTTTGCTCCATCCTCATGGAAGTCCAGAAGTGTCATTTTTTGCCATATTCACGACCTCTGGGAAGGAAGGACATGTTGACGAAAGACAATCTGCACCACCCTGTACGTGTTTTTTGTGTCGGTTTTTTTCTACTTTTTTCCCCAGCTGGCGCGCGCGTGCGCGCACACGCGGGTGACTTCATCCCCCCCTCCCTCCTCTCCGGACGCGCCGTCCTCTCCGTGCGCGCGCCCTCCCCGACGTACGTTGCGTGGATCATAATCACTACGAGGTCCTTTGTGCCGATGTGAAAGTATTGCACCATCTTCTTCTCGGCAGAGCTGCTGCTGCTCCTGCTGCTGGGGGTGTGCGCCAACCTCGTCGAGGGCTCCGATTTCTTTGTGTCCACCATGTTTTCTCCCTACAATAACATGCATTGGCTGTTCCCAAGCCAAAAATGAAGGTCACTCCTTTGATGTGCTGCATATACAGTGTCTGTGTACACCAAGAAGAAGAAGAAGAAGGAAATTCAGTGAAGTAACAAGGTCATCCTGACATCAGTTATGCATGAAGCTTTGCAGGGGTCTGCGCACACACACACACACACACGCAGAAGCCCACAGTTATGATGTGCATGAGAGGAAGCTCATGTTGGACTTCACGCCCACTGCGTACTAGGGGGTGCTTCCAGCACAACTTCAGCAGGGAGAAAGACTTCGCCCTGGTGCAGAATGCCACGGCGGAGCAGAGGAGAAGGAAAGAAAGAGACTAAGAAAGACTTCTTTCTTTCTTTCCGTCATTCTTTCTTTCCGTCATTCTTTCTTTCCTTCCTCCTTTCTTTCCTTCTTTCTTTCCTTCCTCCTTTCTTTCCTTCTTTCTTTCCTTCTTTCTTTCCTTCTTTCTTTCCTTCTTTCTTTCCTTCTTTCTTTTATGCTCATCTGACTCACCAAGGCAGCTGCGAGAGCTGATTGGGCAGCCAACAGGGGTGGGGGATAAAACTTGTGCTCTTGGCTATGACCACTTGACATTGTGTCAAGAGCAACCAATGCCAAATTGTGACCAGTCAAGACCATCATAATCATGAGACGAATGTCATGTGCATTATAATTTATAATGCAACTAACAATGCATGGAAAACTAATGATGCATCATAAAGTAACCCAATGTACTGATCAGGTTGAAAGATTGCAAACACTCTAATAAAGCACCATTGAGTATTACTTGTAGACCCGCCTCCCTTAGATCTATTACAGGTGGGCAAGCAAGTTGGGGGAGGGGGAGGGAACAATTGGGGTTCTGAGAGGACAAAAAAGGATGGGATTACCTACCCTCCAAGGGTGGTGGACTTTTACAGACTGGCAAAGTTTAAAAATACCCTTTAACACACAGTGTGCAAGTTCATACTTCAGACAGAAAATAAAGCTTAGCTACTACGAAAAATTGGCTCTTCAAATATCTATTCCAACATCACATCTTTCATGTAGTACAAAGAATATACAGCGTTAGAGAGGAGCACACCAAAGACTGAAATAGACTGGACCTTTACTGGTGTCAAAGATCTGAGACTTCTCAAGGACTCTCATTAAAGTAAAGTGCGGTCTAGTCACACAATGTTGATCTTATGGTGTCAAATGTGAAAAAGCCGTTCTCGACTGAAACAGAGTTGACAAGACAACTCATCACTGCTGCAAATGAACTAAAGAGCTTTTAAATAATAGCCTAAACATCACTGGAACCAAAGTCTGTGTCCAAATCTGTATCATTCCTCTCTCTACAGTTAATACAGTTGGGTTAGGTTAAGAAAACTAATTGCTTATGTAACCCATGGTCACAGATGAAGCTGGCCACCCTGTGTCCGGTCCCGATGTTGCCGGGAGGGGAGTGGGGGGGGCCTCCCGCCCTCCCTCTCCCGTGCTTGCTCGCTTGCCTCGGAAGGAGCCCAATGATGTCACCGGGAAGCAACAGCAGCTCGCGCAAGTCACTCGTGACCAGCATGAGCAAGACCTACTTCGCGGACCACGCGCACGTCCTTGCCCATTGGAGGCAGGACCTCGAGCAGTCAAATTTAGCAAGAAATAAGATATTTATCTGGCAGAAACAGCTCGGGGAGAGAGAAAAAAAGACTTTTTGAAAAGGCTCGAGGGCCTCGAACGGGCCGATGGAGGTTACGACGAAGGCGTCGGTGGGTGAATGTGGACCCTTCGCCGGGGGTCACGCAACGGCAGCTGCAGCTGCTGCGGCGGCTGCGGCGGCAGCGGTGCCTCTAGTGGTGACTCGAGTCAAGAATCTTTCGGGCTCGGGTCGGGTTTTTGAGTCCGGGTCAAACCGAAGTCGGAGTCCGTATGCAATCAGAATAGAGGAGCATTGCCAGGGTGACACTGAAATAAAAATATCAAGTCCAGACGTCCTGATTCCTGACCCCTGAATATCAACATGCTATACAAGTTTGGCACGGAGCAAGCAAAGGAAATGCCAACTTTGTGTCATCCTTTGGCACTTGATGAATGGAAAATGTGCATTTTTTTTCATTCTTTACTTACACAAGTATTCAAGAGGTATCATCATTCTTTTCATTGTCCTGAAACTCTGTCGACTACTTGTGCGTGTTTATAAGGAGTTCTCCGGGAGCATGTTCAGACCTCGGGCTCGACCCGAGGCCACCACCTTCCTCGCTCGGTCGCTCTAGTTGCATTCTAGAAACTTCGCCCACGTTCCGGACTCTTCGGTCTTAGTTTTCAGATTATTGCCGAGTTGTCGCTGACTTCCCAGTCTTGGGTCTTGAAAACCTCCAACCCGACGCTCTTGGCGAGCCATCAGAGATTCTCGGATCCTTGTTCGAGGCTGCGACAGCGATCAGATTTTTGGTGAGTCATCGTCAGCAGTCTTCTGCCCCATTTGTGGCCTGCATGTTTTTTGTTCCTTCAGCACTGTCGGAGCGGCCAGACCTTTGACTCCGGCCAGAGGGACTTGGCCTTGTCCGAGTGCAAACACGTTAACTCCTCTGTTGTCTCCCCCCAGCAACAACGCCCGTCGACAATTAGACATTCAGCATGTCCGTCGTCGGAATCGATTTTGGCCTGGACACGTGCTACATCAGCGTGGCGCGTGCCGGTGGCATCGAGACCGTGGCCAACGACTACAGCATGCGGGATAATCCCTCGTTCGTGGGATTCGGTGAGCGCCAGCGCGTGTTGGCCGTCGGCGCGAAAAACCAGCTGCTCACCAACATGAAGCGCACGTTCTTCGGATTCAAGCCGCTGCTCGGCCGGAAGTTCAGCGACCCAATAGTCCAGCGCGAGGCTACCCATCTGCCTTTCCCTGTAGAAAAGGGCCCGGCGGATGAGATCCTTATCCGAGTGGACTATCTGAGCAAGGAGCAGCGCTACACCCCGGAACAGATCACGGCCATGCTGTTCACCAAACTGCGCGAGACGGCGGACGCGGCTCTGCAGACCAAAGTCAAGGATGTTGTGATATCGGTGCCCGTCTATTACACAGACCGAGAGCGCCGTGCACTTCTTGACGCCGCCGCTATTGCCGGCTTCCACGTCCTCAAGCTGATGAACGACACAACGGCCACGGCCCTCAGCTATGGCATTTACAAACAGGACCTCCCGCCGCTCGAGGAGAAAGCGCGCAACGTCGTCTTCGTGGATGTCGGCCATCGGGGCGTGCAAGTGGCAGCATGCAGTTTCAACAAGGGCAAGCTCAACATGCAGTCTTGCGCCTTTGACACAGATTGCGGCGGCCGGAGCTTCACTGGAGCCCTGGTAGATTTCTTCGCCAACGACATCCGAGAGCGTTTCCGCTTGGATCCCCATACCAACCCGAAGGCGCTGCTGAAGCTGGCCAGTGAGGCAGAGAAGATCAAGAAACAGATGTCCGCTAACACGAACAAACTTCCCCTGAACATCGAATGCTTCATGGAAGATCGCGACATATCCTCCGCAGCAGACCGAAAGACCTTTGAAGAGCTTATTTCGCCGCAGCTGGAGCGTATTGAGCGAGTGATGCGCGACTGCTTGGCTGCCAGCAAGTGGAAGGCGGATGACATCTACGCCGTGGAGATCGTGGGAGGATCCACTCGCGTCCCCGCCATCAAGGCCATCATTGAACGGGTGTTTGGGAAGATTCCAAACACCACCCTGAACGCCGACGAGGCCGTTTCTCGCGGCTGCGCGCTGCAGTGTGCCATCCTCTCTCCCACCTTCAAGGTGCGTGAGTTCAGCGTCACAGACATCCAGCCATTCCCCATCCAGCTGCGCTGGCAGTCCGAAGCCGAGGCGGGCGAAATGGTCGTGTTCCCGCAGTTCCACGCTGTGCCCTTCTCCAAGATGTTGACTTTCTACAGGCGAGCTGACTTCTCTGTAGAAGGTGAGTACGACGGCTCCGCCCCTATACAGACCCAGCACATCGGCAAGTTCGATATCGGCGAGGTCAAACCTACCGAGGATGGCGGGAACCAGAAGGTAAAGGTGAAGGTGAGGGTCAACTTGAACGGGATCTTCACCGTGGCTTCAGCCTCGGTCGTGGAAAAGGTAGAGGTGGAAGAAGAAGTACCGATGGAGGTCGACCCGCCCAAGGACGAGAAAAAGGAGGAAAAGAAAGAGGGTGAAACTGATGAGAAAAAGGCCGAGACGCCTTCCGATGTTCCCATGGATTCACAAGACACCACAACTCCGGCGCCAGACTCCAAAGAGGCTCAGGAGGAGTCCAAAGAGACACCGCAGCAACAACGTCCCCCGCCAAAGACGGAGAAGCGCAAGAAGGTGGTCAGCAAAACGGTCGACTTGCCGGTGACGACCATCGCGGGCTCGTTGCCGCGAGACAAGCTGGAGCGCCTCAAGGAGCACGAAGGGGAACTCAGCATGCAGGACAAGAAAGAGGCAGAGAGGCTCCACGCCAAGAATGCCGTTGAGGAGTACATCTATGACATCAGGTCCAAAATCTACGAGGAGCTGGCGAACTTCATCTCCGAGGACGGCAGGGCCGAGTTCTCCAAGGTATTGGAGGCAGCGGAAGACTGGCTGTATGGCGACGGAGAAAACTGCGACAAGGCAGCGTACGAAGCTAAGCTGAAGGAACTGCGCCAGGTGGGTGAGCCGATCAAGAAGAGGCGAGAAGAATTCGATGGCCGCATGGCAGCCATGGAAGCACTCGGACACCCCCTGCAGCAGGCGAGCAAGATGGTGGAGAAGTTCAAGGCCGGTGATGAGAGCTACGCCCACCTTGACGCTGCCGAGGTGGAGAAGGTCGTGAAGGCCATTGAGGAGAAGTCAAAGTGGATGAACGAGAGCTGTTCGCAGCTGGCCAATATAGACAAGACCATCAACCCGCCGATCCTTAACCAGCAATTCTACGCCGAGGTCACGGCTTTTGAAGCCATCGTCAAACCAATTATAAATAAGCCCAAGCCACCCCCGCCGCCCAAGGAGGACACCGAGAGTAAGGACAAGGAGGCGACGGCGGCAGAAGACAAAGCCGCTTCCTCATCGGGCAAGAAGAACGGTGATACAAATAAAGAGCCCGAAACCACCAACGGCACTGCTTCGGCAGAGCCTCCTCAAGAAGGCCAGCAGGTGATTAACGGCGAGCAGGCCAATGACATGGACCTAGACTAGAAGTACACGCACGTGTCGTCGTCGCCCGCGCACCCTCATGATTTTTACTTTCAGCCCGAGTAACCCATTCTTTTTGGAGTGAGAGTCCCGAGAAGAAGTAGAAGATCCTGCTGGAGGAGTGACACTTGAAGCAAAGTATATTGCACAAGTTGTCGGTTTTGTTGGTGTCGTGCTCGTGCTCCACGTCCGTCTACGAAGGAAGCTTCTTCATTCAGTCTCCCTCTAATAAACACACTAAAAATATTGGATGTACATGGGCGTTTACAACAATGTTGGAGTAAGTATGTTTGGCTTCCGAGTTGTGATTCCAGAGATGAATGAATGATAAATCGTGAAAAAGTTGTCACCAATAAAAACACCTCATGTAACCATGTAGATGGCGAGTCAGTCGAAAGATGTGTGATTGAACTTTGTCCGGAGCTTCATCGTGGACGACGAGGGTGCTCTCACGCGAGGCAGATCTGTGTAAGCGTGCAGGCGCAACTGACTGAATCCGTTGGACTTCAGGGTGCAGTAGGTGCAGGTCCTGACATTGATTTGCATCGTGTGAGTGCACTCTTCCATTCCTTGATAATCCGAGCAGGCTTAGATGTCAAAGATCACTCCTGCCTGAAGGCCACAGCCCTCGTCAGCAAGGCCATGGCCCTTTGAGCAGGTCCTGTCGCAGCTGGCTTCTCTCTTTCTTTCGGCTTCTCCACAGGCTCGATCTTTCCTACCAGCTTGCTCTCGATCACCCTGCCCCCAGACCTCCTGGCAGCAGAGGAAGAAGGGTTCGTCGTCGCCCCAACAGGGGAAGCCTTCGAAGCAAAGTACATCCCTGCTGCCAGACACCCGAAGAGGTGCTTCTTCTTAAAGTCCTTCTTGAGGTCGTTGTAATCCACAATGCTTGCCTGCGGCACTCCGAGCGCGCGCATCGCAGTCGCCAAGGTTTCGTAGTAGACGAATCTGAGCAAGAACTCGGTCTGCTCCTCAACACCAGGAGCCGCTACGCCGAGGCAGAAGAGCAGCTGGAGGTCGGTGACGGCGTGAGCGTAACGCGCACGTTGAAAGCCCGTCAGTTTTACGTCGATGGGTCTTTTGCCTGCATCATAGCGAAAGAGCAGCTTCTGCGGGATTGGAAATCCGTGACAGAGCACCGAGAAGGTGCTGGAGCAAACGTTGGCGTCCTGGAACACGGGATACAGGCGGTCGCCGAGCTTCTTCTGGGCCGAGTCGGCCAACTGGTCTCCCCCGGAGAGGTCTCTGACTACAGACAGTAAATTGTTGAATCCTGTGGTGAGTTGCTGGCGCGCTTCGGCCTTATCGTCCACAGACGCTGAGGGCTGGTAGTGGCGTTCTACCACCAGCTTCATGGCCTCGCTGAAGCCCTTGACGTCTGCGCCGCCAGCGTTGAAGTAGGCGTAGCTCATGGCGTGCAGACGAGCTAGCGCTCGAAGTGACGCCTTCATATGATCCAAGTCAAGGCCGGCGTCCCCGCCGCTGGAGTAGTCGGACATGTCATCAAAAATGGCGTACTGCTTGTCGGAGTAGATAACGGCCTGGAAAGGCGGGACCAGCGGCTTGCGCGGCTTCTTACCAGCCACGAATGCTGCGATTTTAGCTCCGAGGTCGGACACGATGAAAGTGTCCTTGTCCCCCGGGTTGTAGTCAATGGCGGCCCGTGGAGACTCTCTGATAGTCCAACGATAGCTCTTGGTGTCTCCTCCGCCCACCCTCGCTTTAATCCTGGCTTCATAGTAACGGGAAGAACCTTGCAGCTGCTTCTTGGCCTCGAAGCTCATCTCGACGATCTCCACTTGCTCAGCAGTCTGCTCCTGGCTGCGCACGGCATTCTCGATCCACTTCTTGGTGACGACGGTCTCGCTGGCTGGCTGGATCACACTGGTCTTCCTCACTTGAAAGGTGTCACGCGGGCTACTCGACTGAGAGACTTGGAAGCGCTTGTTGCTGCTGTCTGCACCAACGCCACCTTTTTTATCCTTGTCCTCAATGACGATATTCATGCTGTTGAAGTCAACAGCCTTACGGAACGATTCCTGTTTCTTTTTGGCCCTGATGACGAAAGTCTCAGTCTTGGGTTTGCGAGTGCTCTTAGCGATCTTCAGCAGCGTCTGGATATTGGGCATGTCCTCCTCGTCGACCTCGCCCTCGGCAACCATCTTGTGGAGGACTTCTTCGTTAGAGAGTAGCCGCTCGTTCACCACGACGCTGTTTTGGTCAGTTATGGTAACGACCACGTCATCTGCCTTAATGTCGCGAACGACGAAGGGAGCAGCAAAGTGGTCGTCGCGGTCACGTTCAATCGGATCCTCATCCTTCTTCTCCACGATATCCTCGATCACTTCGTGTTTCTCCTCAACATGTTCAACTGTTTCTTCTCGTTCTTCTTTGACCTCCTCCACAAGGCTCGTTTGTTTCTGCCAGTAGATGGTGTTGACAGTCCTCTCCTCCACCGTGATCCTGGGCGCCGGTTGCGGCGGGGGTAGTTGGCCGTCATCACTCTCAGGCGGAGCTACGTAACCCTCTTTTTCTTGGCGAGACTCCTCAACTACTTTCGCCCAGTACGCATCGTCATCTTCTTCAGAACTGTGGTCGCTCTCGTTACCTTCCGGAATCCCGTTGGACTCTTGAACGACCTCTCCCCCCCCGTCCTGTCCTGCCCCGGAACCTTCGTTCTCCTCGTTAACCGACTTCATTCTATCCTGCAACATCTCCTTGACTTGATCCACGACCTCTTTAGAAGCATCCTTAATCTCTTGGGGGATGTCCTCGCCGAAGGACTGGCGGGGGACGAAGCTCTTGTCCTCATCGGCCTTCCCTTCCTCGTGCACGTTCATGTCCGCCATGTTCTAAGCAAAAAGACTGAGTGACCTCTCATCAAGCCTATTCAAAGCAGCAGTATTATGATCGTGGCAAAGGTGCATGAGAGCAGTCAGACAGTAATTGGGCTGTTATCTTGGCTAGCCCGCCTTAATCGCGGTGATCACGCCCGATAATATTGGCGCGGCAACGGAGGTGAAGCTGGGGGACGCCCCGCCTGCCCTCCCCTCCTGCTCCCAGCTCGATATCTCTTCTGCACGTACACTCTGTTCAACTTGAGGTCGCGGCTACTAACAAGAAACTTATGAGACACTTGAACGGGTATATTACGAGAATCGAAAGTTTGCACGTGTAGCTAGGACTTTTGGTGCCTACTCAAGGGCCTTGAAGACATTCGGCCTGACGCAAGAGAGGCCGTTGTTTTTATCTCCATGCATGTTTTGTAGCAGGCACCGAGTCAATTACCCACTTGGACTTCTACACCATAATGCACACATACACGAATGTACAAAACGTGCTGTTGCTGCCGGAGTGCGTGTGCGCGTGCTTGTCCGTGGACACGATGATAACTTCTTGTACGCTACTTAGGTGAAAATTCTCAACTTTTAACTCATTAGCTTAAAAAAAGGGAAAGAAACTACTCACACTCATCACTTCAAGTACAACATAATGGTGCATTGAGTGCAACTGATGGATGTCCTCAGGTTCATCGTGGCCTGGGTCTCGGTCTCTAGCTGCTTCGCCGCCGCCTTCTTGGAGTGCTCGACCGTCTTCTTCGCCTGCCCCCGCTTCGGCTGCGAGAGGACCTTCGAGAGGACCTTTGAGAGGACCTGCGACGTCTGCTTCTTGAACGACGCCGAGAACGAGAACGAGAGCGAGAGCGAGAGCGAGAACGACTACTCATTCGACGGCGGCGGCGACGGCTTCGATCAGCAGAGCTGGAATGTCTTCTCCTTCTCCTCCCATCTCTAGAAGAACTTCTCCTTCTCCTCCCATCTCTAGAAGAACTTCCCCTTCTCCTCCCATCTCTAGAAGAACTTCTTCTTCTCCTCCCATTTCTAGAAGAACTTCTCCTTCTCCTCCCATTTCTAGAAGAACTTCTCCTCCTCCTCCTCCTGGGAGAACGCGAACGACTGCTCGAGGAGGAGCTCGAAGTCCGTGACCTTGATCTTCTGTCACTTTTCCTTCTGGACATGCTGCGAGATCTCCGGGACTTGGATCGTTCCTTGTCCCTGTCCGGACTGGGGGAGCGCGATTTCTTTTTGGTTTTCTCGTTTGATTCTTCTTGGCGAGTTGGAGGTTTGGCTTCATCAACCTGGGCTGGACTGTCTTGCCTAACATGACTTTCTCGCCCACCAGTGTCAGCCTTGGAGGGAATCGGCGACTTGGATCTCTTCGGACTGGGAGAACCGGTCTTCGGAGCAGACTTTCTCTTAGAAGACTTTCCCGAATCCACCTCAGATGTCGAGGACGACCTCGACCTCCCTCTCCTGCTCGTTCGAGAACCATTCCTACTAGGACTACTACGGTCTCGACGAGGGGGAGGAGATTTGGAGCTGCTGGCTTTCCTCATGTTTCTCCCAGATCTCCCTTCCTTGTCGGGACTGGGCGAACGAGACCTCGAGGGAGTCTTACGCTTCTCATGATCGCTTCGACTCTTGCTGCCTCGAGATCGAGACCGGCTCTTCTGTCTTTTGTCCCTCAGCGAAGTCTTGGCTGGCGAGGTACTGCGAGACCGATTTCTCGCCAAGTCTCCGCTGCGCCTTCTGGAGAGACTCCGCGACGTCGACCTCGACCTCGACCTCGACCTCGACCTGCTATCCTGCTTGGTCTGCTTGGCGGGTGGGAGAGAGCGGTCGGCGGTTCGTGTTCTCTTCGCCGCATCTCTCTTAGGCGGCGATGGCGACTTTTCTTCGTCGTCAGAAGAGTCGCGCCTTCTCTTGACGCGGCTGATCTCTGGCTCTTCGGACTCTTCTTCCGACGGAACAGCCGCCTCAAAGTCCAACTTGTCGAAGTCTTTCATGTCCACCGCCTCCTCTTCTTTCTTTTTCTTCTCCTTCTCCCTGGCAGCTAAGAGTTTCTTCAGAGCCTCTTCTTTCATCTCTTCCAGCTCCTGCCTCTTCCTCAGCTCAGCCTCCAACCGCTTCTGAGCGTCCAGTCGCTCCTTCTCCTCGTGCCTCTTCTGCCGCTCCTGGGCGCGTCTCTCGATCTCCTCATCCCTCCTCTTCTTCTCCTTTTGTCGCTTTTCGAACTCAGCCATGCTGATGGTCCGCTTCTTTTCGTTGCGCCAGTGCGGTGGAGTCCTGCTCCGTGATCGCGAAGGTGTGCGAAAAGCCATGCGACCGCGACCCTTGATCTTGCGGCCGCTGCGCGTCTTGTGGCGGTATTCCGATCCCTTCTTGGACCGCTGCTGGTCCTTCTCCTTCTTCCTGTCGCCATGCACTGGCTTGGACTCCTTGTCGGAGCCGCCTCCCCTTGACAAGAACTTGTTCTGCGGGACATCGGGAATCTCATCCGGGTCGATCTTCGTAACTGTGGCAAGTGGATGAAGCTCTGCAGCCTCGACTTCCCCTTCCTCGGGACCTGAGTCCGCCTTTTTCCTATCCTTCTTCTTTTCCTTCTTCCTCTTCTTCTTCCCCTTCTTCTCAGCCTTCTCCACATCTAACTCAGACGAGCTGGATTCAGACTCTGATGACGCTGACGCTGACTCTTCTTCCTTGGCCTTCTTCTTGGGCTTTTTGTCTTTTTTGGCTTTAAGCACGAGCTCACCGCAGTTAGCGATCCTGGCGTCCTGTAGCGGTCGGTCTTTCTTGTCCGTGTCTAACTGCTCAATCTCCCGAACGACCTCCTTACCGGCGACCACTTGTCCGAAAACCACGTGCAAACCGTCAAGGTGGGGCGCTGGGGCCGTCGTGATGAAGAACTGTGACCCGTTGGTGTCTTTGCCCCTGTTGGCCATGCTAAGTAAGAAAGGGCGGTCGTGCTTGAGGGCGAGATTCTCGTCCTCGAAGGTGCCGCCAAAGACAGACTCGCCACCAGTGCCATTGCCACGAGAGAAGTCTCCACCCTGCACCATGAAGTCCTTGACAACGCGGTGGAACACGCACCCCTTGTAGTGAAGCGGCTTGCCCGTCTCCTGGCCGATACCGGCTTCTCCGGTACACAAGGCCAAGAAGTTCGAGCTTGTCTTGGGCGCTTCCTCGGCAAACAGTTGAAAAACGATCCTCCCGACGCGCACGTCGCCGATCGTCACGTCGAAAAAGCAGCGCGATTCCTCCATCTTCCCGTCCCGAGACGGCATGCTAGAGGAAGAGCTTCCCGGGGTTGTCGCGGGGTGTGGAGTCTCTGAACGTGATGCTGGGTCCGTGACTTGGTAGGACTAGGAGAGCCTGGATTCGTCTTCCAGGGTGCGGAAACCCGAGTAACCTTCCCAGTCTCTCTCCCAACGTTCCGCAGTCCCTATTCCTACCGGAGGAACCGGACTTCTCTCTCTTCCTCGGCGGCGGGCGCAGCGGCCAGTAGAGCCCGTGCCGGCACTGCGCGACCAGCGGCTCAGAACAGCTATACCTCGAAGGCGCGCTTTAGGCGGCGCAGTTGCAGCATGGGTCAGAGGTGGCGCCACCTGGCGTCGCAGTGTCCGGAGCTTCTTCCCGAGAACTAAGCCTGTAGTTGATAAAGCACCCGAACACGTGTTCGGGTGCTTTACGTGTAGTTCTTGCTCTCGGGAAGGAAGCTGCAGATGCTGTGCAACCTCTCTCTAAGACATAACGCTAATATGTGTTTTTACACATTTCTCGCTTACCTATCGCCTCTAAACACTACTGGACAGGAGACAGGATTGTACTGGAACCATGTGTATCAATCAAAGGCTCAATACACCCATAGTTGATGCTACGCGAGGCTTTGGTTTTACTACATAGGCAGAACATAGCATCCCTCGACTACCTTCTATACTTCAGATGGCGCTGTAGTCGCCCCGCGCACGCCTGCACGGCCTACAGGGGCAGTTTCTATATTGTTTCTATATAGTTCGTGCTCACCGTTCCAACCACAGATCTGTCCAATAGGAGATAGTGCAAGGGGAGAAGAGAATGTGGTCTCCATAAAGTGAGGAAGTCCTTACTTTATGTGGTCTCAGTCATCAGCTGACCAATGTTATGCATAAGCGCAATTATGTTCTAGATATATTCGAATTTTCAGCTGTTGACGGAGGGAACGATTTTTCCTAGGTGGGCACCAACAGCTTAGGCATTCTGTGTAGCACTGGTTCCAACCAGTGAGCTGTTAGCACGGACACTAGAGCTATCTCTACTCGCCGTGGCTGTTAGTAAGACTGTTAGTAAGACTAACAGCTCACTGGTTCCAACTGCCCCGCCTGAATTGCGCCTTCGTGGTACAGCTACTCTCTGGCCAAATCGGCCCACGACCGTTTGACGCTATTGGAATTTCGTCTACCAGGGATGGGTCGGGCCGCCACTTTGCGGGTTTCGGGCTATGGGGGAGTTGACGAAGTGTCAAACCAACCTATTTCAGATTGTTGCAAATATTTACCAACTCACGGTATCAATACTGTGACAAGTGTTTTATTCATACTGTTCCTTTTCCTGTCGTCCCGCTGTCATTTCTCAGAAACTACAGCAATTCGGGCTAGTCTAGCGGGTTTCGGGCTGTGCGGGTTGGACACAAACTGGTTTCGGACTGCGGACCCGCGGGCTCGGGCACGACCCGAATCCATCCCTACCCTCTACCTTTCTTCCGTTCTCTAATGATTAAATACAACACAAGAAGAGAAAAACAAAACAAATGGTGCATAAAAACATAGCTTTCTGACCACTGGAGATGCCTCGAGGTCGAGAACCGCGGACGCTGTGGGCCCAGGCCCTCCATCGGGTATCCTCGGACCTCCGGGCTGAGCTGCTGGCGCTCGAGAAGTTGTGGCGACCTCGCCCGGAGACGTCGGCAAGTCCTCGGAATTCCCCCCAAGGATCGACATCGTCCTCTATCTTGCACCCGGCCCTGTGCGAGTGGGAGGACGCGCGGGAGGACTCACTGAGGAAATACTCGGAATTGAGGAGTTTTCTGGTCGAGCATATGCCGTCGCATGTGTTGGAGGCAGTGGCTGAGGAGACAGGACGAGTCATCGAGGACCATTTCGATGACGAGGGCGATCAGGTAAGCCGTGATTACTGATGCGTGTCTGAGTTCTTGGTGACATAGTTTCCTGTCTGATTGCCGCACGATTGGGCCATTGGTTAACTCAGGTAGAGCTATGTGTAATAAAACCTCCCAGCAGTGGCCTAAAGAATAGTATTAATCTATCTTGTTAACTCACCGGATTCAGTCTCACCAGACAGGCTTTCTCCCCGGGCGGGGGTCACTCACGGAGCACAAAAATGCCCAGACACTCCTTTAGTGACAGGATTCTTTGTCAACACTCCAAAGCGGAGCATTATATGTCACAGCTTAACAATATGTCATGGTCTCAACAGGATCTTAAGTTGATACGGACCCTGATCAACATCGAGCGTCATGGTACGTCCGACCTCTTCTTCGGTGCCCACTCGTTGCTGGAGATCTTCTCCAACACCGCGATCCGGCGACTGCCAATCTCAGGACGACTTTGGCAGTTCCTCAGAGAATATGGAGAATTGGGCGGTCACTTTGTGGTCGGAGACAAACTCTTCGAATCGATTCCCAGAATGAGCAACCTAGTGGAACTGAACATGGCCTTCGTGGCTACGGACAAGGCCTGTTTCTTGGTGGCTAAAAATCTACCAAAACTGGAGGTGCTCGATCTCAGACACTCATTTGTTACTGACCGAGGTCTTCGATTTCTCTCTGGCCTGAGGCCGTCAAGTCAAGCGGAAGATACCGATGCCGATAGCCTGGGCAGCTTCTCCCTCCGTAAGATTTCCTTGGACATGTGTAGAGATGTGACCGAAGCCGGGGTTTGGACCATGGTCATGCGACTCCCTCAACTTAGAATTGTGAGCTACCATGAGACTTTCTCCCTGGCAGAGGTCCTAGTAAAAGAGTCCGGCCTTATGTCAGAGTCTGACCTCCAACAAGTCAAGCTCAAATTGGAAAGCTTTGTTCACCCATTTCCCTATGGCCTTTATATAACGGATGACATGTTATTGAAAGTAGTTGCTTTGTGTCCTTACATCACAGAGCTCAACATCGTGACAAGTGATCCATACGTGTCCGGCTTTGCTACAATGAACAACCTCCGTGTGGTCAATATCGAGCTGGAAGATTGCTTTGGAGAAGGCCTTGTGAGCTTTTTGGACAAGATAGGAACTCAGCTTGAGGATCTCGCAATCTCGTGCAGCTCGGACTCAGACTCCACCTTCTTGGCAGAGGGAGGACAATCCTTCCAGCTGTTCAATGTAGGCCTGCATTTGGCCAGAACTCGCTGCGGAGGAGAAACTCTCAAGCGTTTGAGCATTGCTGGTTGCGGTCTCGTATCAAATTCTCTTTTGACCAGGGTAAAACTGGAAAGAGAGACACGTTCGCCCCAGTTAAAGGTGCTGAGCGAGCTGGAGAGACTCATCTTCCTCAGCTATGAAGAGGATGACCCTGTGCAGACGTGTGAGGGCCATGCACTTTTGAACCTCCTGCAAGGCTGCCCCAAGATCAAGGTGGTCAACCTGGAGGGCAACTTTGCACCATTTCTGGACGATGATTTCGTTGTCAGGTTGCTTCGCTGCAATGCACTTGCCGAGCTAGAGGTGTTGGACACTCAAGGTCGATCCCTAGGCTTAACACTGGCCTCAGCAGCCAGGATAATCAGTCTGCCCAAGATGAGAGAGCTCCGTGTGTCCAAGTGGAGCATGACAGAAGAAGAGTTTAAGAAACTGAAGAAGGATGTTAGTGACAGGGGGTGGGACTTTGTGTTCAGGCGATAAAGGGGAAGAAGATCGCGTGTTAGCAAAGCTAAAAGCACTCACGCATTTAAACTACCTTTAACACATTTTAACACCAATAGTTTTACACAGAACTTTTAGTCTCATAGAAGACTATAAAATCCCTTGTCAGCTCTGCAACTTCCGCATACTAGTCGAGTACATGAAGTCAGTTTCTGAAGAATTGTTATTGGTTTTTGGTGTTGTGAACATTCATTAGCAGTAGATAAATGTTATTTATGTCTATTTAACAGTCATTTCTGGTCTGTCTTGAAAGGCCTAAATTCGTTAATAGGATTTCTCAATTCCGTCCTGGCTGACCTCGATTCTTTGGGTTCTCCTGCTCCAGTCATTTGGCCAACGGGTCGAACAACCTCATGACGGCTTGACGTCCAATTGAGGCCTCCGCTGGACGTGTGGGTCATGGACATACTAAACTACGGCTTTCTCCTTGATCATGTGCGTCGGTGGTCGAGGGAGTCCGTGGGATTGGGCTCCGCAAGAGCGAACAGGACTAGTGACGGTTCAGGGGTCGTCCATGGGTCCTCTTGCATGTGGGCGTCGCGTGCAGACTCAGCGGAGTGGATTGTAGCAGTAGCCTAGAGCCGTAGGATGTCAACGCGGTACGCCGATGTCATGGTCGACGTCGTAGAAGTCGTCGACTTGAAGTGTCGACGTAGGACGCTGTAATAAAAATTATGGTTGATACGCCATATTTTCAACAACAACTGTTGTAGCATTAAGTTTTACTGTCCAAAAGAACTCACAGACATTAGGCAAACATTTACTTCACGGAGCACCACAGCTGTCTTGATAAAAGCTTTAAGAGGTAAGGATACAGCTTCTACTGTAACGACAAAGTAATTTTGATAGTGAGCTAAGACATAAGAACATATCAATAGGCAATTTGGGATTCCATAAATTATTCAATAAAATGTTAGGGCACAACACTAATAAGAATGTATATGATCACTGCTAATAATTATATCATTCATAGGACACCACACACTTAAAGAAAGACCTTCGAAAGTTGAGTAAAAGAATCACAGCTTCTTCAGCTTCTTGGCCAGAGCCGCCTTCTTGTTTGCCTGCGACGGCCGCTTCTCTGGTGACCTGACTGACAGAGGCTTCGTCACATTGTTGGTGTCGTCGCTCTTGGCGATGTCCGCGTTGCTGTTGTCCCCTTCCTCGTCGGAGTCGAACAGCTGAGTGACTCCCTTGATGCGAATCCGCCGCCGCCTAGCCTTGGCCCTCGCTTTCTCTTCTTCGGGCGTCTTAGCCGCTGCCGCCAACGCCAGTCGCCTGCCTGATGCCGCGGAGTCCTGAAGGTCTTTGTACTCTGAGGTGGCCAGAATGCCTAACAACTCGTCGTCGTCGGTGAAGTTGGACTGAAGATTTTTCAACCGGCTGGGATCGTAGGGCCCAGTGCGGAGGCTCTTTCGCGTCAGCGCTGCTCCAGAGTGCTCGTAGTCGAAGAGCTCCAGGTCCTTGGCCCTGACGACCGACAGCAGGTGGTGGTTCTGAATTTGCAGGTAGGAAAGGCACTTAAGAAGGTCGGAGACGATCCAAGAATAAAAGCGGTCCGACGGCAGCTTCAGCGGACGGAACGTCCAACGGAAGTCGTACTCGAACAGCTTGCCCCTGAGAGAGATCTTCTTCCGGTCGTCCCGGATCTCTACTTGCGATGACTCTGCCGAGAGGAGGCAGGCGATTTCGTCTACCAGATCTTTGGCTGAGGCCTCGACGGCGGGATTGAGGTCGGCGCAACGACTGCACACGCCCTCCTCGTCCAGCGACTCCTCAAAGACCTCTCCCCGGACGACGGCTGTGAACGAGTACCCGCCAGACGTCGTCGGACGAAGGTTGTACAGCCACGTGGTATCGGCGTCCATGCCCAGCGGGAGGATCTTCCATTCCAACATGTCTGTAGCCGACTAGTTCTGCTTGGGAGCGGGGGAGGTAAATTCACAGAGTAACTATATATAGTGGTCTCTAGTCAACCTTGTATATACTTACTCTGCGGTAAATTGATCAGCTGCACAACATTGGGCCACAGAATACAGGGTCGCCGAGCAAAGCGCTTACCTCTGCAATGGCGGGAAATTTGAACAAAAAATCTGGTAGCCTCAAGATTCCTAAATGACACAGCAGGGGTCTGTGAATGAGC
>JAAUXU010052069.1_pt1 | contig 19061 bp, 22 predicted proteins | sample 7278151 | NCBI WGS metagenome assembly JAAUXU01 (sample SAMN14350113, study PRJNA611818) | marine sediment metagenome | isolation source: surface marine sediment (1.8m) | place: French Polynesia: Moorea | collected 2018-08 | reverse complement strand
TGTCAACTCACCACACTTAAAGTGCTCTACAATGACAATGAGTGCCTGAAACTTGACCAAATTGCAGGATCTCATGTCTGACGCTCTCTGTGACACATTCCAACCTTAAATGCAACCTCACAATTATCCCACTAGGCATAGTGCAACGATTTGTACCAAGCGACATTATTTACGGCAGGCACGGTATAGATAGAGGGACATATTCTTGCACTACATATACGTCCTGGTTTCGCCCTTCACTGTATGTCCCAAACTTGTATTTCACACTATTTGTTTTGAAACAGAGAGTATTCCCAATACTGTGCATCAATTACAGTTGCCGCCGCTTATACCGACATCATCGGGTCTGGGCAAAATTGTCGGGATATCCGGCAGATGCTTCTTTTGTAGAAAATGTTCTGTCCTCGGACATTTTGTCGGTATATCCGATGTCGGTATAAGCGGCGGCAACTGTACTAATTAACAAGGCATAATGTGCCCTCATATGTACCCTCCTTTGATTTGACTATACTCGGGTACATACAGTATAGTTCTACAATATGCGTCGTTCATAGATAGTTACAACGTGACGCAGAGAGCTGAGTGGTATTCTAGGGAAATCTACGTCGTAGTCAGCATGCGTTTCTGTGGTGTGGGCGTGCGTGTGGTCCTGTGGCACAATAGTGCCCCCCACTGCTTGTGGTAGAGAACGAGGTATAATAATGCCTGGTAGTGAAGCAGCAAGAATGTGAAGGAGGACAGGGTGTCTCAGCAGCAAGTCCGTCGCTGGTGGCAAGTCTAATGCTTTTGCATGATCATGGAGCAGTACCGGAAAAAAACCCACGAGGATACATTTGTAGAATGAGGGTCAGGCTGCTTTGATATGATAGTCGTAGTTGTAACGGATGAGGGAGGCGTTCACCCAATTGTTGATCCAACCCAGTGATGGGACGAATCCGGATTCCTGCGAAGCTGTGGGTGAATTTCTTGGGTAGTGACGGGATTCAGGGCAGTTGGGCAGCAGTGGCCACCGAGCTCCTCTTAGCTGAGATTCAGCAACAACTACGTTCGGCAAACTGTAACTGGCCAAAACTTGTCACAGCGCACTCGCAGATGCACCGACATGAACTACTACATCTCGATGCAGCAGCGAGAGACATTAGGGTTCCTATGTCTGAACCTGAGACTGGGCACATCTCACGCTAATATCGATGAGAATATTGTTGCGCCAGGAATGCTTTGCAGTCTCTTATGCTCTCATACGCAGATATTTCTTATGTGCACGTACATTATGTAATGTTTCTTTGTCCGCACATACAACATGAGAAGTTTCTTTGTCCGCACCCTACATCTGTATAAACATAAATGCGGTGTATCCGAAACCAAATGCTCAGTCCACAATACACTAGCTGAAGAAAAATCTCTACCTCATGACCCAACGCAGCTTCAGGTCGACCCAGGAGTCGCAAAGCACGGGAACTGTCGTGCAACAGCAGATGTTTGCGCCAACAGAATTTGCAGAGCGGAGAGTCTTTGACTTGAGAAATCATTTTCGTCCACAAGACCGACATGAAGACGGCCCCCAGGGACAAGGCCACAAGTCAGGGCAACACTTCGGCCACCCACAGGGTAGATGACGAGGAGGAGGACAACGAAAATCCTGGACCTCCGGTAAGGAAACTTATTGTCTGAGCGAAAGCCACAGATAGATCAGACGACTACACAGTCGGCGAAAGTCCGAGAGATGACGTCCTCACCGAGGATTATGACCAAGGACTGTTCTGCAAGCCAAGGGGTCCGGCAACGTCAAGGGGACTTCTGACGTCTCCCCTTGTGGCCTTCAGAAGGATCGAGGACCAACCACAGGGCCACACAGCTCTAGATTCAAGCAGCGTACGAGGCTATACTTTGAGAACAGAATGTCCTCGTCTTGGCACTGAGAGAAGAAACAGAACCTCTTCGACCTCCTCCAGAACGTGAAATGGGCTACACCGACTAGCGATGCGTTGGGCACCGGTGACGACGCCTGCAGCACTGCTCACTGTCACTACACCTGTCGAGGACAAGGAAGGGCTCAAGACCAAATACTCGAATGTAGCTCTTTTCACGGCCTTCACCTTAGCGCCAGCATCAAGGAGACCACTGAACATTGATGACAGAAGAAGAAAGTCGTTGCTGCAGTGGCGGACAATGGAACAAATTGGGGCCTCTTCAACGTTGGGGTCGCCTCTGCTGCCCAAGCGCTCCAGGTGCCACGTGGACTTCGACAGCCACATGTGAAGGTGGCGAGTTTATCTTGAAAAAGATCAACGGTAATGGCAAGAGCCTGGCAGCGATTGACTCATGGATTAAGAAGCGATGACGTTCAAGGCACATAAGCTGCCCCTCTTATATTATCCCAATGGAAGCTTTATTTCTACTTGAACTTTGTTGTTCCTAAGCAGGACCGGACTCAATCTTCCAGGCAGTTCTGATTGTTCCACACGTTAACTGTGGCTACGTCCGACCAACATTTCATCTGTCTTGGTGCATTTTCAGGCTAAAATCAAGCCTTCAAAGCACATGAATATGAGAAGTTTCTTTGTCGGCGCGTACAATATGTAATCACAGAACAGTCGAAAATGGAGAACAGTTTAAACCGTTAAGCCCTGTGTCTCCAACCTTACTCGAAGTCACAGCACAAGTCTCCTGCTCTTTGTGCTCGTCCGGGAGACGTTCCTTCAGTCCACGATCCTCACGGACTGGCACGAGAGATCCTGGACCGGACAAACAGCCTCAACCGTACTGAAACTGCACGGAAGGTGCGAAAACTGGACTCGAGGCCTTGGTAAACCTGGCCGACCTCTCGTCCTCGATCTACGCGGACTCGATCGCAGACGCTCCGCACCTGAAGAGTCAAAATCGGCGACTGGACTGGTGCCGCCTTCGCTGGTGCTCAGGCGGCACCAGTAGCCTCAGCGCTTTGAATGTGGCCGCCTTTGTGCAATGCGCAAGCTCGAGAAGACCTTGGTGTCATTCGCGATCCTCTCGGACTCGCTCGACAGGGCCGGGACGATGTGTAGGCGTCTGAGCCGCTGCAGTCACCTTGTTTCTCCTTTTGCGCAGATGGGTGAGACCACTGGACTCAGGGGGAGGTGTCAAGGTAAGGACAAAGGACTACAATAAGGTAAACCTTAAGTATGATTAAAATGGCGGATCATGGGACACACAAACCCTGTTGACACCTCCACATGCTCTCCGTGTTGGAGGAGTTGGATAGGATGAGGAGGTACAGGGACCTCTGTGACTTCTTCCCAGGCACAGACAACAGTGCCACGACTGAGCTATAGTCAGTCCACAGCACCAAAACGCAGGTATAATATCATTGACCCCTTGTAGGAATCAACTTTTATGGTCGTTAAAGTTTACAGTTCATTCACTGTGACGTGCAACATTTTTGATAACGACTGTACAGGGTGGAGCGGAATCCCATTTTACCCCTTCATGTACTTTTGAATCGTGCGAAGCAGTCTCAGTGGGATTCTGTCTCAGATTGAGCCTGGCAGAAAAACGGCTCTCCGCTCATCTGTACACAGGGTGTATGAGTCAAATTGCCCATTTTTTTAGCTTGAGTCAGGGGTCATTACCAAGAATATATGTCCTCGTGTTGGCAGCTCGAAAGCATCCTCAAAAATGTGGATGTCCCAAAATCTTACACTGCCGACATTTCTCGTGTTGACCCCCGTGACTGTGGGGAGGGTCTGGGCCTGATACAAGGCTGTCAGGATCACTGAGTGATCAGAACTGGCTAGTTCCTGAACGACCTGAGCCAGGCTATCAAGGACAACCCAGGGAAGTCCACGCAGGCGCATGCACGAGAGAGATGTCACTGACAGCTCAATTTGGGAGAAAGTGAAGGACATGAGCCTGGAGTCCTACTGCAAGAGGGAGAAGCAGCTCCTCACCACGAGAAACTGCGAATCCATAGTTTAGAAGAGCAAGAAGATCTTGAACTTACTGCGGCGCAATCCCTCCACAGTGGAGATCTCACACAAGAAAGTTTTCATTATGGATCAAGCATGTAGCAATTGCAAGGACTGCTGCATCTGCGAAGAGCCCTCAGATGTCCTTGTGGTTGCAAGGACCCAACACCCTGCCACTGGGTTGGTGCTTGGGGCTGATGGTTCCAATGGGAAGAAGATGCCTCCAGTGTTCCTTAACAGCAGCAGCGAGAGGACCAAGTGTCTCAAAACTCTGCGCAACCACATCCTACTACCGATCACCAGGAACTTTGATAATGGTGGCAACGTCTTTCAGCAGGATGGCACACCCGGCCCCACTTCAAACAAAGTTCAGACATGGATGGGCTCCAAAATGAGATTCTGGCCAAGTCAGAGTCACTCCACTCTGCAACATTGAGAACCTGAAGACCAAGGTCACAGAGGAATGAAATACTTTACCACAAGACTACATTGTCAAGACCTAAAAAGCTTTTCAGCATCAAGTACAGGCCTGCGCCAACGCTGAATGAGGCTAAACAGAATAAAAAGTTTGATCTAACTTATAATATGCAGCTCGGAAATTTCCACCCCCAATTTAAGACTGCACAGTCAAGTTTTGACAAAGTTTTACAGATTTTTGTTATCAGGCTTTTTGACTCACACACCCTGTACATGTAGAGCCAGTCAGGTGCACACGCATGGAGGGTGCTTTCCTAAGGCTTTGAATACAGAGTGTTCAAGACTGAGGTTTTAAGAGTAAATGGAGGAATTTCATGACTGTTTTGGGGGGGAAAACACGCATTTTGCCACATTTGCGGCCGCTAGAGATCCACATACTTTGGTTTCTGCCCAAATTGGCCGTGTCCTCGGCGACCTTGGGTGCAGCAGCCTCAAACATGCGAACAAATTCTGCCTACATTCAAGAGCACGCGTGCTGGTTGGTAGCAGAGTTTGCTTGGAGTGGGTCGCCAGGTGAGATTCGATGCAAGTTCTTTAGGGTGTCCGCACCATATGACTATGGCACCATGGTGCTACTGCGTCAAGGACTGAAGTCCTTGAAGTTCAAGGATGTCAGATCAGCCCTGATACTAGTTCTAAGAGGGCGTGACTCCACTTGGCCCGTTGGAGGTTCGTGTGACCTCCAACCTCATGTGAGGATAAAAATGACATCACATCAGCTTTCAAATGATACCTTTTCAGTTCTAGACGTGATTTCTTGGGAAATTACTGCTCGCGAAAAACGGAAGTGCGCAAAATCCTGCAGAATTGTGTTCTGACGTCCTTTCAGGTAGAAGCAGCATTATTTTCTGACACTTGTGCTACACACACAACAATGTCCTCTTAACAATGTGTGTAGAAAAACGTCATACTCTTAGCCTACTTGCACGAGCCCTCAAAAGTTTTGTGACTGACTTATACCTGAATAGCTTTGATATTTATAGCATTTGCTTTAAATTTTGTACAAGATGACACAAGACGTCAAATATCAAACGTCTTTATGCAATATGGCACCCCTTAGGCCAACAATTGCACAAGGTCCGTGGGGATGATATCCCACCCACTATTTGAGGAGGGTGGACTTGAGTGCATCCGAACCCTTGTGAGGCTTGCAAAATGCCCCTGCCTCCAGAATGGACCATATGATCAAGTCCATTGGATTTACGTTGGGGAAGGATGGAGGTCATTCATCCTTATGCCACAGTGCTGGCAGGTGGTTCTTGCACACCCTTAGGGTCATAGTGGTGTGCCATCCTGCGTGAAGGGCTATGGGTCAGGTTGGAAATGTTCAGCTCCAGACCTCCCTTCAGGATGCCGCTGATGTACTCCCTTGAGTTGGTCCTGAAAGTGCTTTTCAACGCCTTCGGGCGCATGGGAGTCATTAGACATGCGGGGGATTCATACAGCGTTTACGGCACTATGATATTTTTTAGCTTTCAATCTCGGCTAGCAAAACTTTTGACGGACCCTGTAAGTTTTATTCGAACAAACAGTTACTTTATCGCAGTTATTGGACGTCGGGAAACTTCCCGACCCGAACAAAAGCAGAGTCTAGTCCAAAAATTCTCGACTTAACAATACATATGCAAGATGCTGCCACTCACATCAATGATGCAAAAGTAATGAAGAGTATCTGGGAAATGAGACTTTCTTTAAAAAATTCGCAATGTTGCAACATTGGCAATTTTGTTCTTGGAGAGAGTCGAGGTGAAGGTCGACTAATTTGGTTATACTTCTTAATTTGGCACACCGTGATTTCTTTGTCACGAAATGCAAGAAATGGAACTTTAATCATTTTTTGTTGCCGTTACAAAGACATGTGTATCAAAGATGCACAGACAGATAAATCCGGACAGTTCAGTTCAAGCTCGTAGCACTACAAAATGAAGTGTAGAAAAAGTCTTTTAGTGCAGCCTTAGCCACAACTTTTACTCCGTGTATCATCCTGGAACTTGTTGGCAACTTCAAGCGTTCATCCAGCATCGACACAAAACGATTGCGTGCAAACTGCACCTGAGCGGACTTATTTTGAAACTCCAGACCTTAACTGCTCATCCTGGCAGTTCGAGGCCCACTGCAAAGGCCCTACAACAGCCTCATGACTCAGAGGTGTAAAAACGTGCAACAAATCTAAGCTGTTGTGATGATGGCTTTTGTTTTTTCACCAAAAATGAATCCGCAGAAAGGTGCAGCCCTGATGTCTATTTTCGCGTGATATTTGCAAGAAACTAAAAAGTTGTTGGCAAAACCCAGCCGAGAGCAGTATTGTGCTTTCCGTTGATCAATTGATGTCAAAACCCTTTAAAGTTGTTCCTGAGTACAAGCGTTGTGGCACTGTACTCCCATGTACTTTGGAGTGGGAGATCCCCGGCATCTTTGAACTGCCAGGGTTGGGGGGATTTGACAAGCAAGCACCCAATGTGGATTGCCAGTACCTGTAGGCACACCAAGTGTCCACGCTGGAGTTTTCAGGAGAGGAGAAAATGAAACTTGGTCACGACGCTTCCCAAGTCCAAGTAGAACTGAATGTTGCGGTAGGGTGACAACTCCTCAGTGAGACAATTCCTCACTGCTCATGGGATCCGGATGACAAGGGGATCAGTGAATTCACACCATACATCTCCAGCCCTTCTACGCTAGTGACGTACAGTTTGGAGCAACAGCTTTGGTGTTTTTTCTCGAGGCAGTTACTTGCTCACCAAATGACACAGAGCAACTCACAGTGACTGCAAAGATGCCCATTTCTAAAATTTTTAGGTAAAGCTTCAACATTGTTTGATAGCTGAGCAATGAAGCAAGGAGTGAAGTAAGTAAAAAATCAAACCGCATATCAGTAAAATGACTTCCTCCAGCAGTGTTTCATTGTTCGGAGCGGTCTCTGAATTTCTTTGCCATCAAAGCAGCCAACTGTGGCGATGCAATTTCCGCAATTTCACCATTTTCACTGTTGCTTGTCCTCAAAAGAAGACATCATAAATTGCTTAGGCATGCTTTTCCCTATTCCGTTTACTGATGCACACCTCACTCACTTGAGCTTGACTCAACCCACCCCTAACAAGTTTGGTCATCTACCAAACTCAGGTGTGATAAGAGGCACGAAGAAATAACGTCTGAGTGAGGAGAGTGAAGAAATGTCGACACTATAGAGGGGGAATGTGACAGTGAGGGATTTTTTTTGTCGCAGGACCGTATATTGCTTCAACTGCTCCTCCTGCCTGACAAGCAGCCTGTTGTTGCTGCAGAAGCCTCTGGCCTCTGCCAACAGTAACTTCCACAAGTCCAATTATGTATAATTGTGACAAAATTAAAAATGCATGTGACGAAATGTCCAATGAGAGGGACAACGTTGACTGGCAATGGTCATTTCGTCATGCGTACAACGTAGGTGTGCTTTTATTACAGGCACGGGAAGCTGTACTTTATGGCTTGGCCGTATTAAAAAGCCTCGATTAAAAAAGGCTGACGACATCAGCAATGTGGTCCGAGAGAGACCCATGACGTTCATGCTCACCGTCACTTTGTGGGTTGTTGAAGCCACACTGGCAAAGGAAATCACCCACCCAACCGTAGGCAATGTTTGGCACACGGTTCTCTGTTGCGCCGTCGAATTTGGCCGGGCTCTTTGAGCATAAAATGTAAGCAAAACCCAATCTCTTAAGAGCATCCTACTCCCCGTGCTGAAATCACGATGCGTGGCTAATGCAGGGGCCCAGTGAGTGCGGCGGCAACTGTGCCAGAGCCTGCGTCACACCCATGACTCGTGAGCAAAAAGGTGGTCGGCAAGAATGTCATGGGTCTCGCTATGCTCACGTTGCTGATGTCATGCAGGCTGCTGTTCACGTTCATCCAGGACACATCCAGAGTGATAGCATGATGGGTTCTGTTCTGTCTATTTTTACTTTTTTTTCATGATGGAATAGTCAGAGTTTGGCCATCGTGATCATGAACCTGTGAGTGGGTAACACTTTGTCTGACATTCAGCTTTGATTCATCCATTTGCACACTGATCTTTATGCAGAAGCATAGAATCAGCTCGTAAAAAACTTATCGCACCTCTTGGAAGAACCCTGCATTAAGTTTTCGGATATGGTAATGTCTTTTAGAGAGGGAACCACGGATGTACATACTATATCCAGGGAGCACCATACTTGCTTGCGTTATTTGGGAGCACCATTGGACCAAAATCTGTGGATAATGTTTTTTGCATATTGAGCCGTCATGGCTGCAGAACGGCAAGTTAGAATCTCAGAACTATCTACAACTGAGGCTTGGTTACAGCCAATCTTCTATGGCTTTTGGTATATTTACAAATAACTACTCGTGGTACTCGAGACCCTGAGATTGGTGTTTACACGAGTCCATAGGATGATTTGATAGCCAAAGATGAGAGGCATCTGCTTCATACATTCTGGCGTCAGCTGCCTTGGCGTGAAGTTACACAAAAACCCATGACTCTAACAAACGTCGATGTTTTTCTGCGAGTGAGAAACAGATTTCAATAGTCAGTTGCTCCCCCAAAAAAATCTGCCATCACTCAAAACAATGGAAAATGCTACAGATCTACCGACTTTTGATCCAATGGCAATCTCTTTCCAAGCTCCAAGCTCTTTCTATTGCTTTCTGTTGTTATACTGTGTTCGCCTTTTACAGGCGATCACTGAAGCAACTGCAAATGAATGTCTGGGGCATGTAAGATACAGAAGAACTACATTGTAAACAGCAGATTGATTTCAAGCTTGCCTTATATCACATAAGCAGTCTATGCTTAGCACGTACATTGCAGCATAAGAACCAGGTGTGCCACAAGTCGTGCACATTTTGGGCAGTCCAGAAAATGCCTGCAGCGGTGTTCTGGCCAAGTTAGACTCGGGATAATTAAATATTGATGGATCCTTCATTAATTTTCTGACTGATCGTCAAACTTGAGCTCTCCATGATGAGCAATGCCTTGTTGACGGCTCCATGGAGGTGATAGTCTTCCTGCTGCCGTAGCCAGGCTTCGAGATACCGTCATTCATCAGATAGCTGTTAAATATGCTGACTGCTTTTGGAGGAGTGCACAGAAAGCAGATGTCAATTTTGCATATCTGTTGAAGGTAGAACATGTGCAATTTGCCGTTAGCTTTGATGAAATTTAACCCCACTTTTATGACAAAAAAGACGCCAGTGATTGGACAACTTGGGTTCATAGCCCATGATAAATAGCCATAAAACATGTCCGTGGAAAGAGTCACTGCGGAAATGCGCCCAATTGGGCCTCAGCGGTCACATCAGTCCTCATGAGCTCTTGAACGGACTCACTGAGCAAACGCGACGCTTTCGACAGTAATCGCTGTGAGTCAATGAGGTTAGGAATAAGTGCGTGTTCTGCATTTGTGCGTGTGTGTAGGGGTAGAGAAATTTGGTGCTATTGGTGGGGTTTTTTATTGGGGGGGGGGGGGGACTCTTGCCCCCTACAACCCCTTCAGTCCTGGTCAGAGGTCTTCCTCTGTCCTGTACTGACTGCATCCTCGGTGTACGCACCCTCCCTGCCAGGGACAGGGGGCCTGACTGCCATACGGTTTTTTGCGTGTGTTGTGCGCCCGGGGAGCGTCTGGGTAGGGATCCCTTTCCGGAATAAGTACGGTCGGGGCACAGACCCACCCACCCCCCTCCGAAAATTTCACCTAATTTCACCTAACAAAGTGGCCAAAAATGTCCAAAAACAGTGTGTTCGGATGTCACGTTTCCTCCAACTTAACACACTTTGCATGCAGCACCTCAGACAGAGTCTCTCCAATGTAGTAGTCATGGACTGAAGTTCACAGCTGAGTGTAATACATGTTCCCTCCAGAATATGCACCACATTCCTGACCTCAGTGACTCACAGCGAGTACTGAATGTCCGATGCGTCGTGTTCATCCAGGGTCCATGTCTACCAATCTTCTGGTCATGGAGCCACGGAGACAAGATATGATCGAATGTAAGGGTTTGAGCGACGCTTCACCAGGGCTACTTTTCCTTGCTGAAGCGCTCAATTAGAGCACAGTTTGTCGCAAATTTCATCTCAAAATAGGCCCGATGTCGCCCAGTTCGGAGATCAGAGTCTCTGATGCCGCTGGCAATTGTCTCAGCTCACCGGTTCAAGCTCTGACGATAGCGAAATTGAGTCTGCTGAGCTAACTTTAGCTTAAGCTCTGTGATCTCAGAGGAATCCTCCATCTCCCTAAGACTCAATTCCGTCATAGTTGTCTCTGTTCTGGGCCTTGGGTCCAGAGACTAACAGAAGCTGCTCATGTTTTTCTGAGACTATAAGATGACAACGCAAGCGCACTCCTAGGCCAACTTCTTTTTGCTGTTTGTTACTCTTTGACAAGTGCTGTAACTGCCGTCGTACATACCTCAGGTTTGGGTGAGATTTGCTTAGCTTAAAGACTGCGTTGCACGATGAAGACAATATTAAGCTTGACCTATGTAACGTGAATCACGTCCACGCAGAGGAGACTCGTGCTGTGCGCCATTAATGTGTTCATTAGTTTCAGGATCAAGAGCTCACTTCACACTCTTCTCCAGACCTGTCTTCACTCCCCCCAAAACGCAGAATGTCACGGCTGCACAAGCGTACGACGTGTGCGATCGCACGACACGAAAAGAAAACATGACCTTACACCACGTAACACTCGGTTGTCACATGTCAACGTCGCTCGGGTACATCCACTGTGCCGCGGGGTCCTCCATGGCATCCACGCGGACCTGACCAGCGACCTTTGGACCCTCACCAAAGAAGTAGAAGCATCCTTTCTAGCCATCAGTGGCAATCACCGAGACACCGGCAGGTGCTTCGTCCTGATCACTCGTGGCTGGAGCTGGTCCAGCCCATAGGTTATGGTGACGATGGAACTTTTGGATATCTCCTTGCCTGCGGGGACCTTTACTCGGACCCGTGATGTCTCATATCCTTGTCAGCAGCTTCTTGCGTTCCAGTTACAACCTCCTTTCTATCCTTGTGTTTCTGGGTGAGCTGGCGGCGAATTGCAGCCGCTCCCGGCAGTTTGAAGTTCTCGGCCGTGGCCCCACGGAAGACGTTCAAGTCCATAGACGACACGGAGGAAGCTGCACTGGCAGCTCTGGCCTTTCCCTACCTCTCGTCGTCCAACACTTTATTGACTGAAGACTTTCGGGCTGGATGGATGACACCGTCTAACACGTTGTCCTCTACGTGGAACAACGTCTTTCAGGACGCGCGGCGATGCTGACTTGTGCTCGACTTTTTCCTTTATTTTGAAGAACCCAACTTTTGCGTCACCCAGGACAACAGCTTCCCCAACTCAACAAACAGTCGATTGTTAACGTTGCAGGCGCTTGAGGTCATCGTTAAGGTACCCGAGAGTTTTCCACTCACCAATTTGGCAGGTTGGTCGCAGCCTCCGTCGTCGAAGACTGATTTGTCTGGTGTTCTTCTCCGGAGGGATCCCAAAGGTCTTCGTCGCCAACCTGGGAAGTCATCATTGGGCTCGGATGCATTCTTGCCTTTTCTCAGCCCATATTTGCAGCTCCAAGTGAATAGAGCGAAATTTAAAGCCAGTCTGCAATTCCTGTCACGGTCCTAACGCGACCAGAGCTGCATCCTTGACTGACTGAGGTTTGGGAGAGCTTCTGGTGCAGAGAGACAAGAGCGCCTTCACAGAAGAAAAGGTGAGTTCGGAGAGAAAGAGAGAAGATATAAAAGGAAAATAGCCATCTATGTGCACACGCCAGAAACAGAAAAATACGAGCAAAATGGGCTCTCAAGCCCAATTCGTTCGAAGCTTGAACAAGACTTCCAAGCTCTTTTTTCGGGGGGAGGGAGAAAAATTAACGCGGAATAATACGGGTCCAAGGACGGCAGAGTTGCCACTACAGCAGTGGGGAAAAGCTTGGCTCACATTAAAACATTTAAATACGGAATACCACAACGGATCTACTGTTCATAACTTGAGTAATCATCATACTGCAATTATTTTTCACTCACCTCAATATGGAGGTTCTAGCCACGCAACTAAAGGATTTGCAGCACAAAGCCCACATCCGACTTACTGACGACAGTAAGTCGGATGACTGACTTCATTACTTGTTTCTTAAACACTTCAAAAATTTCATCTAATTCGGCTATTCTATGAATATGCCGTCATTGCTCCAAATCTGCAAATAACGCATTTTCCATTGTTACATGAGATGGCAGATTCTTTGGGCAACAACTGACTTTTGTCTACCAGATGCGTCGTTATCAAATACTCTAAAAAAGGCTGTTTTTTATTTGCAGAACAACGCCTAACGTTAGTTTAGTGCTTCATTGTCGGGTTGTTACGTAACTTCATGTCAAGAGAAACTGATGTCAGAATTTTTGACATGCATTGTCCACAGATCATCTGATGGGCTCACGAGGAAACACCTCAATCTAAGGGTCTCGAGTACCGTAGTCATTCGTAAACATACCTAACAGTGGGCGACAGCTTTGAGGGTACTTTTGAGGTTGACTCTAAAAAATTGGCTTAGCACCTGTCACGGGAGAAAATGGCCTAAAATAGGGACTTTACACATGATACAACTGTGACAAATGGAGGATGTGGAAGTGATGCAATCTCTGGAACATTATTCAAAGAAATAGGTACATACAGTCGTGGTCAAAAGTATTCATACGGCTGGATGCATCAAACAAAGTAGTGAATTACTCACACGTGCTAATAATGACTTGGTTGGTCGTGATTGCCGCAAGACAACCCATGATTTCCTACGAAGGAAAAAAAATCCAAAAGTACCCTCAACCCAGTGCCACACTGTAAAGCAGGTACAATACAAGGCAGTACAAGAGTCTGTAGCTAAGCCTCCATTGCAGCTCCTTCTGAGATTCCAAGTAGCTGCTCTGCAGCCATGAATGTTCAATATGCAAAATGCGCTGCACACAGATTTGGGTCCAACGGTGTATAAAAAGACTTTTTTTTCAGACTGAGCTCAATATTGGTACAACTTTTCAGGGAATTAAATTCAAGACCTTCTTTTTCTTCGGGCTAACCTACAAGTGGAGTGACAGTTTTTAGTCCCATTACGAGAGAATCCGACTTTTAAATAATGAGAAAGCTTCACTTTCAGCCAAGGATTGCTCGTTGTCAACTTTTGAATCTTCCCGCCACAAGTTTTTGGCACGCAAACTTTCGGCAGCTGCAGCGCATTTCTTGGCAACTTCCGTGCGTGCACATTCTCATGTGCAACTTGAGTGTGGAAAGAAAGACGCCCATTGTCGATTTTTCTACCCACTTCTATATGTTCTAGGCAGTAATTTCCTAAGTGGTAAGTTGGACTAGGCAAAAGTGCAAAGTTTGGAGCAACAACTGCTTATTTATTTAATACAGGTATATTTCTTTGGCCGCTCCAGAGCTATATTCTCGAACATGAGGGCGTTCATCAAGAAGAGTGTTCAGCAGCAGCAGCTTCTGGTTGAAGATTCTGGGAGATTTGAAGAACTCGACGACGACGAGGAGGAGTTCTTCGTCACCGAAGAGTGCTTCATCTGCGACCAGAAGGCCACCATCACGTGCAAGGAGTTCCCGCAAGTCTCCTACTGCTCTCAAGGTTAGCTTAACAGTCAGAAGCGGAGACCTCGATGATGCGTGAGGACTTGGGGTCCGAGTCATTGGTGTGATACGAGCCCTGAATAATAAGGACACGTCGGGTCAGTAAGCTGACGCAATAACATTTGAGTAGATTCACGCTCGCTAAAATCTTCTGAAGTTGACGCTGGTGGTGACGGCAGCCAGGATCAGGCACCTGGGCTGGGCTCGATATAGATAGCGTGATGACGCCAGCCAGGCCCAGGTACCCTTGCGTTCAAAATCCCCCCAGCAGATTATCGAAAATTACGTAATCTTTGAAAGTCTTGTAAAGTGTTCTTTTTTCATGTGTGCACGCATGCGCAGTATTTGGACAAACTTCAGGCGGCGGTGACCAAAACATGAGTAAAAATTTTATTCTCATAAAATGCAACTTCCTTGATGCTGCAGCCACAGAAGGTCTCTTAAAGTGGATGGAAAGCTTGAGGCCTTAGCAGCTCATTTTGTTTACTTCACTTTTGAGTATAACGGCGCGTTTCAAGTCACAACATATAGAAATTACATTACATGTTTGTGCTTCCATGACCGTGCTAAGAGGTCTGACTTCTCCATGGAAGTGGCACTTTCGCAACTGTTTTTATACTGGAGCTCTCTTAAGAGCGTTGGAAAGATTCTGGTATCTGTAGCTTAAGCTGTTTACTTGACATTTAGACAAAATTGTGTAGTTAAGACCGAAAACATCGATTTTTTCGAAAGCTCGATTTCTCACTGCAGCGGAGGCGGACAATCACTTCTGAACGCAACTGTAGCTGGAGACTGAGTCCATTGTGAAGTGACGATGCGAGTCAGCTCCAGCTGGACTGGACCCACTATGTGACCTGCGCGCCCGGTGCTCGTACCGGGATAAGAAGACCCTTTCCAATTCTTGTGTCACATTTGTGTGTGTCTTCGCCGATTCACCGACTTTTTGTCTCATCTGACTTTTTGTCTCAATGTGGTTTGTCTCACAGCAACGAGAAGTGCAATCAGTCATTCAGTCATGCAAAACTTTGAAATCAAATGGGCACACAGACACATGGGCATTGATCTTTATATAGAAACATACATGTATATTAAAAGACAGTTGCAATTGCATGACATGGGGTTGTCTCCCACGCTTCTTTACTGATGGAAACCGTTTAACTTTGCCACCTTTAAAACAGCCCTCATTCCTGTTTTGATGTAAGTTACCCGTGATGGTTCAATGCCGTGACATAAGTCCACTGCAAAAGCAATTGCAAAAATGCCACAATCGTTTGCATTGTCCTGACTTGGTAGAGGTAATGCAATAGAGCATCCCTGTGGCAATGCATATATTTTCTTCACTTGTAACTCTACATCATTGCTCAAGACATTAGGCCGGCGACTGTCAAAGATTTGGACAGGCCCATTCAGATTTGTGGATGTGTACCAGTGACATCGGATGTGATCATGGTGAATTTGTACCACATTTTGTGGTGTCTGCTCATGCATGAGTGGTGACTGAAGTGACTGAAGTGACAATCACAAGTGGAGGGGGGTGCAGACCCTCAATGTACAGAAAATCCTGTTTCAGCAGCATTTGTGCTGCATGACAGACGGTGTCATCAAGCCAAAGGCTTTGTGATTTCAGAATGGTCTTATGACATTCATCCAAAAATAACTGTCTGATCCTGGGATGGATTGAGCAGTCCTCTCTTTTGTTGTTTCCATCTTTTCTCTCCAGTTGCTGCCTTTTTCGTGGAGGAGTCAAAGCACCTTCGTATGTATCTTGTGAAACAGTGGCATCTTCAGAAGCAGCAGGACTTTCAGAAGCAATGGGCCTTTCAGCAGTGATGGGATCTTCAGCAGCAGTGGCATCTGCTGATTTGGCAACATCTTCTGAAGTAGCAGTATCATGTCCAGTTGTCGTCATGATATTTCCTGCAAAGATCAGGCCAAGGATCTTCAAGTAGCGCAAGACTTCACCAGATTCTTTGTACATAGCATAACGTATGATTTTTTCCACCTTCTGATCAAGCTTGACATACTTTATTCCCTTCGCTGAGGAGAAATACCCCCTTCAAGAGCATATTGCTGTTGTTGGTGAACATCTCCTTCCTCTAGGCAGAGTGACTTTAAAAAGGCATAGAAGTTGTTGTGTTGGCACCGAATGAGAACATTGAACTTGTGGTTCCAGCCCTCGCAGAAGTTTGTGGTCCTGGGCATGCTAGCCAGTACTCTGGTGTAACAGTTCCACAATGGAATGGGGAACTCAAGAGGCACAAACTTTGGCTTCTTTTGCCCACGGAAATAGCCATGCACATAATGTGCGTTGAGGTGATCCAGTAAAGGCTGAAGCCTCCCATCCACATCATTACACAGGTCATAAAATGAGTCAGCAACATCAGCTTCAGGGACAAATGCAAGAGCTATCAAGCGATGGAAGTCATGTCTGAGTATACTTTCTTCTTTCTTGTTATAAGCTGAGACTAGCCCCTCACTCTTAAGTTTTCTGAAACAGATCTGAGCAAAGTGGAAGAGGCATCCTGCAAGCTTTGTTGAGGGAAATTTTTCCATCCACAAATTCATTGCTGCTTGTTTGAAGTCAGTGCTGACATTATTCAGGTGCAGTTCTTTGTGGTAGGTTCTCCTTCACAGTCTTCAATAGATCGTCATAGGTGACTTTGGACTTGCTTCTCATCATGCTGTACACGGCTGGGAGTACCACTGGACTTCCTGAGTGTGGAGTATGGTAGTGGATGACGTATAGCTGGTAGCCAAATTGTGGTACACTTTTAAATGTGCCATCACTCAGTCAGTACTTAGACATGCTGAGGCCACAGAGTCCTTCCTCTGTTGCAAAGATGAGCTGCCTATCCTTGCCTTTATGTGTGTCCCTCAGCAGGAATCGTTGTCCATTGATGAAGACATACTCATCAGGGATAATGATGTGATCATCAAAGCTAGAGGGTGGAACAGGACGTCCCCTTCCTTGAACCCTTTGAATGGTCTTCTTTAGTGTTGGCCTCCTTGGCATTTTCAGAGCTGTCTCTTCACCAACATTCAGCATACTCTTTTGGATGATGGCACATGGAAACTCATCTTTGCTTTCTGACCCTTGCTGCTTCATTTTGTCTACTAGCTGCAGTGCCTTTGTTGTTCCCCAGTCAGATGGATGACCATGCTCTGTAGGTCCATGCACAACATCGGTGTGGTCCTCTGTGGTCCATACAGCAGCATAGCAGTGAGGCCTATTGACACACCGCCATTGCTTCCCTCAGCCTGTTGACCGGTACATGTTGTACCGATAACCATCCAGAATGAGACAGGGCTTGCCCCTCTTTGAAGGAACGAACTCCATAGCACAGGTGAGCTGTGGCCAGAAAGGATCATAACACAGACGGCGGCGGCCAGCAAAGATCGTAGCACAGATGGTGGCTGGCACTTGGCGAAACCTACTACAGATGGCGGTGGCCAGCAAGGAATGGAGTGCAGAACAGTACCCCACAAGACAACAGAACATTATGAGACAAAACTGGCTGAGACAACGGAGGAGTTGAGACAAAAAGTCCAGTGAGACGAAAAGTCGGGACACGGTCTTCGACAAAGGCTACGCCTGTGGGCTGGCCGGGCCAGACGACAGCCCGGTCCGGCCCGGCCCGTTTTGTGAGCCTATTCCTGTTTCTAAGTACGAAGACTCCGAGTCAGGGGCCCTGGGGGGGGGGCTCAGGTGTGAGACGGACGCACCAGCTGTCGGGCCTGATCTGACCCACCAATCGGTCCAGCGTTATTCATTGCGTGCTTTGCAAAGATGACGTCGACGGGTCCAAGTTCATGGACTTTGTCCCGGGGCTTTTGGGGGTTTGGGGGCCAAAGGCAAAAAACCCTTTTAGATCCCCTTGACTGTGAGTGAGTTAGGTACACTTGGAATCACCTTATTTCTGCAGGGAAATTCTTGCCCTTTATCTCCATCATTGTTGGAGCTCTCGAAGGAGCAGCAGTTGTTTAGGAGGAGCATCGGGAGCCAACCAAAAAAGAGACCAGAGGGAGCGAGAGCAGCAAGGATTTTTCACATTCTTGCGCAACGCAACTTTCGGCCTTCTCAGCAATAAATACTCATTCATTAAGCTTTGCTGCTGTGAGTCGCTCTTATTCATAGCAGCGTTGAGTTGTTTTTAATTGCAAGAGAAAGTACAACAATAGTTCATTTCGCCCACGTAAAAGTCACTACCTCCTCAGCCAAGAATGCCAGTTGCACTTTGTATTCCTTGAAGTGAGTCCTCATTCAGAGGTATCAATGCCACCAAAAGAGTCTTTCCAAGACCTGCAATCTTAAATCTAAGGGAGAAGCAGCACTGTTTTCATTGAAACATACACGTTTGTCGAAATTAAAGTACTCACTGAAATGCACTCATGTGCATTTAACAGAACAACCTTTACAAAGCTATCTGTCTTGCATGCCGAAAGTTCCCAGTTTCATCATCTGTACAATTCTGTCAACTCTTCCGCGTTATTTACGACACATTGCTCTGCTGGAAACTTCCTTGAAAGACTTGAGCGGAAATGAATTATGACTCATTCTGTATTAATGCACTGCGGTAGCAACTCAGCTTGAGATGAGAAGAAATAAATGTCATACAGTAGACCCCGCTTATAACACCACCGGATATAAGACCAGTCTGGTTATAACACCAGAAATGGCCAGGACCGAATCAAATCACGATTTTGCTAAGAAAATGGCTCGTTTATAACACCAGGGCGATCCACTTATAACACCAGTTTTTGTCTGTCGGCACTGGTTTTAACTGGATTTGAACCACACACTGAAGGCATAAGGATAATTTTTAAAGCTGTTTTGCTGACTCATGTGTTTCAACAACAAAGATAGAAAGATGTTCATGATGAAGAGTGGCCAGGATGGAGTTCAACATCACCAACATGGATGACCCCATGGCAGTGTTGAAGAGGGGCTTACAAACCAAAGACTTTGACTTTTCTAAGGCTCTTAGGTTCGAAAAGGAGGTTGAAACTGTCCTTG
>JAAUXU010116044.1_pt1 | contig 19068 bp, 20 predicted proteins | sample 7278151 | NCBI WGS metagenome assembly JAAUXU01 (sample SAMN14350113, study PRJNA611818) | marine sediment metagenome | isolation source: surface marine sediment (1.8m) | place: French Polynesia: Moorea | collected 2018-08 | reverse complement strand
GCAAGGTCACACGAGTGAGAAAGTTTGCCCCCCTCCCCCCCCCCCCCATTTTTTGAGCTAGCAACTGGTGTGTTGCTGATGGAGGCAGAAAGAGCTTTCGATCGATACCGCCTCCCTCCTCTGCTATTCAGCCATTTGAATACTAAGCCAGACTCAATTTGTGGGCAGAGAGAGAGCGAGAGAGAAGTGCTGCAATCTCTCTGTCCTTGTAGCAGCACGTGCGTTGTAGCTGTCTGGCTGTTTCTCTTCGTCTGTCACTCAAAAACTTGCTCGACCACGTACTGTGCCAACCTCCACATCGGGTGCGCGCGCGTGCCTGCCCAAAAAATGTAGGCAGTCAAGTCCCTAAGAGCCTGAAAAATGAGCTTTAAATTCGATTACCTTTCTTGTACGCGTTCATGCCAGACTGATTTTCTTTTCTCCGGATTGTGAGTGGAGAAAATGGGGCTCAGCTTTTTCTCTCCGCGTGTGTGTGTGTGTGTGTGTGTGTGTGTGCGCGCGTCTACAGCCGCCGTTAAGTTGTTACTACTACAGTGCACTACAAGGGGAAAAAGCCCCTTTCTTACCTTGAATGGGCTACTGTCTCTCTCCTTCTCTCATAAATCCCCTGATAGAGAGAGAGAGAGAGAGAGAAGCCCAAGAAAGTTCATTGTGTGTGGTGGCGGCGGTGGCACAAGCCGAAAAGCGAGGCTCTCCGATGCTCTTTCCCAGTTTTAGTGGACTTTTTTTAGGCCACACACACATATATATACGTACTGTGTTTGGAGGGAGGAGGGAAAAGAACTTCACGAGATCAGGTGGAAAATTGGGCAGCTCTTGAGCAACGCTGTCCTCATTTTTTGGCAAGGGGGAAGAGGGCGAGGGCGTGCAACGTCCTCAATGTGTGCGTACCTATGCAAACAGTGCGTAGGTAAATAGGACCAAGCGACGTCTGGTGAGGCCGCCAGCAGAACAAAGGAGGTTTCGTGACTGGTCGGCCGCCACTTGCGTGGAGGTTGAGACAGCCCCTCCTGCCCCCCTACCGTTCAAGATAGGCAACACCAAAAATTTAAGACTAGCTGCGGCTTATTACAGCGACTTTACGGTGCATGCATAACTGCTATGGAGATCTTATCCAGGGAAACACATCCAGGGAGGGCCTTTTCCAAGCTGAAGGAAGGCCACACTGAGGCCTAAATGGTCAATTTGTCGAGTCACGCACATAAAATTATACAAACTACTGGTGAAAACGCATGCATAGTACACGTATAACGGCCTCATTGAGGCCACGACTGGGCCTAAATTGTCTTCAACATTCTGCCATGAACGCTAAAGTTGTTTTTTGGGGGATGACATTTCCAATGTTACAAAATCTCCGTGGGCGGTCATCGCGCTGCATGTGACCGCTGTACCGAACAAACACGACTCCTAATATACAGTAACTAATATTTGTTTTTTCACTATGTGCAACTAAGACGTCGACAAAAAGGAAGACCTGAAGTTCAGACCATATTTCAGCACAGTCCTTGGCGTGAGTATTTTTCGCAGATGAAAATGGACTTCACACGCTTTTCGGGGGTAGAATTTCTACTATTTAAAAGCTCGAGCGCTCAAAGTGTGGCAACCCCAAAATGTTTCATCTTTTTTTGCTGTTTGTTTAGCAAAAGCCCCAATAATTGCAAGAAGTCAGCTTTCTTTTGTGTGGCCTCACTTCTGGCTCAGGTGGGAAGAATGAAAAAAGCTGAGCAATCCTGGGAGGCAACAACGAGAAAAAGACAAAAACTTTTGAGATTTATTGCAGCACTTGGTAAATTGCAATGAATAACATTGCACGACTCGTGCAGGACGTGATGAAATTTCATTGCCAGATTAATCTGACTCTTTTAGGGCGCGGTTTCACTGGCCGAAAGCAAAGAAATCCGATCAAGTTCAACTCAGGATTTTGATCTCATCCAAGTTGTCAGCGGAGGAAATAAGAAGTGAAACAGTCTGTTCAAGCTCTCTCCAGCTTGTGCATATTTCTCTTTCTGGTCTACCAGAGTCAACACAGTGAAGCTCCAATTTAGTCAAGTCAGTCGGGACTCTGCATCCTCTCATGCTGTGGCATCATTGTGCATAGCAAAAACACCAAAAAGTTTCTTTCTTTCCCCTCAGATGTGAGCAAAATTTTGTCGTAAATTTTGCGTGTCCTCTCTGCACAATACAGTAGAGCTCGAATTTAGCCAAGTCAGATGAGAGTCGGGGAAGAATAACTGACTGAATGTCAGATTTACCTTAAAATTGCGTACGGAAAAAAGCATGAAATTTGGAACAGCTTTTTATTTGACTCTGGTGCATAAATCTGAAATTTGGCAACGCTTGTTTAATTCTGTATGCGCAGCTGTTGAATGTCTCTAAAGTCTCAGTTGAAGGAGAAAACTGCGGGCATCCTATAAAAGTCCAAAGCCAACTTGTCAAAGAACAGTGGCGGAACCTCCACCCGCCGTACTTCATACAAGTACTTCGGCACTTTGAGCATGTTTATAGGTCACAGCAGTGGCCTTCTGTCTGAACGTGTCCAACGTCAAGAAGATCGTCCACGCTTTCCAGCGCTGTTGACTCACCAGGACAAAGAGGTTGTGGCTCGCTGCTTTTCGGACACAGTGCAAGGCATGTAAAGGGTGACCGAGCAAATTTCAGGCTGAAATGAATTTGTCACAGAAGCAGCATAATTTATTGAAAACGGACCAGATAATGGTCATTGACATGTTAGTCACAATCTTCATTTGTGATCTCCCTGCCATCTGCATCTATAACCGCCAGCAGCCTCTTGGGGTTCGACCTGATCAGCCACTTGCAGAGCACCTTGTCTGCATTGATCTCCCGCCACTTCTGCAGTATCATACTCTTCGAATGGGTTTGTTCTGTATCTCCACCTCCTTCACCCTCTCCTTGAGGATTGACCACACCTGCTCCATTGGCCACAAGATACTTTTTTTCCAATCAGAGTTCATGTTGGAGAGCAAAGTCAACCATGAACACGCCTATCAAGTGAATGTGTACCAACATCTGCATCTGTAGAAAAGGCTGACCAAGTTTATTCCCGATAGGTTCCTGCATACAGAGGTGGACAAGGGTGGCAAACAGATTGCAAAAGTGAATTATGACTCATATGTCATTCAACACACCATTTTCTGTTTTATTTTCAATAACTAAGCTGTTCCTGTGACAAAATCATCTTATCCTGAAATTTTGCCCAGTCACCCTTTACAGGTCTTGTCATTACAAACTGCTCCAGGTGGTTGAATGCGTGGTTGTTGTCTGGGCTCTCGTGGAACTAGTTCTCATTCTTGACAGACTTTCCAAGGGCTGGATTTCATGCAAGTCTTCACCTGAGTAAATATAGGCTTGTTAAGCTCTTCAGCAATCTTTGCTTTGTCTACAGTACCAGCAATCTAAAGAGCGTAAGATTGTTCACAGTCGGAATTCACGTAATACAGTGAATTCAAAGCTGAAAATTAGTATATGACTTCTCCACATATACGTGTAACAAAATCCAGGTCGCCCAGGCAAACCTCAAAAAATTTTCAAACCTGATTTATGAGCGGTGCTACACACTGAACACTAGAAATACTGATGTAGTAGGAATAACATGCAATGCAGCTGGTCATAGGCAACAGCCGATCAGCGCGCGTAGAACAATTTTCAGAACACAAGAACGAAGTGCCTTACCATGACGGACATTACAGACACACCAGAATCCCTCACAGGCTTGTCCTCTGCATGCCCTGGACTAGTAACACAGGCTTCCACTGCTTGTAGTGCTAGTCAAGAGCTATCTGCCTACCACAGGAGGACAGCACAGCCTTAAGCAACACAGGCAAGAAAGAGGTCAGAGAGATTGAATGTGAAGTCATCCACAGATAAGGAGAAACACTGCATTGTGTGCATAGCTATAATACATGCACTCAGCCCACCACAAGAGCTCAGTGGTGGCGCATAACTCAGAAGGACAAACCAAGGAAGAAAATTCACAAGAAAGCTTCCATTAACCTGCCCCCAAAAGGATCGTCTTGCATCAGTGAGAGTACCAGAAATTGAGTGGAACAGGCAACAAGGCAGAGAGAAGAAAGTGCGGCAGATTTGATTCAGCACCTCACCCTCAACAGTCTGTTGGATGAGGTATCATTTGACTTCAAGAGAAGATTAGCTGTGTCCCTGGTGCTGAAGTGTGTGTTTATTCATGGCATGGACAGATCCAATGCAGTTGATAGCATCAGCAGTTTGTTGGAAATTGCCTCCAGAAGTGTGAGTGACTGGACAAGAGAACATGAGGTAACCTTTGCAGTGACAGAGACCAAGCAAGGGAAGCATCCAAAGACTATGTCACCTATTAACAGCCCAGAATATCAGGACTTCAGGAACAAGATGAGGTGTTACGTGAAGGAGAACTCTATTGGTGGAAAGGGTCAAAATCGTCTCACTGCTAAGACACTACAGCAGTGGGTCAATGAGGAGCTTGGCCTGGATGGTGATGTATGCTACTCTGACAGGACTGTATGCCTATGGCTTCATTCTCTTGGGTACACTCTGAACTCAGTTAAGAAAGCCCTCTATGTGGATGGCCGTGAAAGGCCTGACAGTGGATGAAGAGACTCTGGAGGTGCACGAGAACCCCTTAACCACTCACATCCTTGTCTCACAGGATGAAAAAATCCATCATAGCAATGATCAGCTGCAGTGTTACTGGTCTGATGGATCATTCACTCAGCTGCCACCCAAATCTATGGGTCAAACTGTGATGACCTCAGACTTCATATCTGAGACATATGGATTCATCAGGCACAGTGACAAGGACCCTGTGGTCCCTGGCAAAGGGTTGGCTCCATTATTGATGTAGGAACTGAGGGGTATTATACCAATGACCTCTGCAGAGCTGATTTTGAAGAGTGCAGCAGAGCCATCCAGGTGCAGACTGAGGGCAGACTGAAGTGCATTTTTCTTACTGATCATAGTCCAATCCATTCCAAATTCCCTGAAGATGCCCCGAATGCTCGGACCATGAATGTACGGCCTGGAGGGAAGCAACCTTGCATGCAAGATGGCTGGTTTGTGAAGGTGGCACCACCATCATCCAGAGCATGGTGTTTGATCATGATCATCCCTTGTTTCCAGGGCAGCCCAAGGGGCTTAGACAGGTGCTGAAGGAGCATGCTGGAGAAGCTGCAGTACTGAGGAAAAGACATGATGAATTGGTGAAAATGTTGTCAGAATTTCCTGACTTCACGAATCAGAAGACCCTGCTTGGAGAAGAAGCAGAGAAGAGAGGTGATAAAGTCATTTTTGGAGTCAAGTTTCACCCAGAACTAATGCCGATAAAAGCAGCATATTGTTCTGTAACCAAGGCAATTCGGATTTCAAATACAGTTGGCAGATCTAAGGGCTTCAAGAAGAGGGTTGAGGAGGCCCAAGCTACAGAGGGTCTCACAATTGAGCAGAAGAAAGTTCTTCCGCTCTTGCAGGGAATACTTGTGGACGGTGACTCACTAAAGGAGATTGCCCACCTCAAGACACAGAAGCATTAACATCACAGTGCGGTAACCATTCTAAGGGCTGATGAGCATTCCAGGAGGAAGGGAAAGTACCCCAGGAAACATTAGTGACATTCAAGCAAATGTATTTTGTCAACTTAGTGGTCTAGTTTAGACTTTGCAATAAATTTTATTTTCATAATAGGAGAGCTTGCTCAGCTCAAAAATCAGGTTTGAAAATTTTTTTGAGGTTTGCCAGGGCGACCTGGATTTTGTTACACGTACATGTAGAGAAGTCATATACCAATTTTCAGCTTAGAATTCACTGTATTAAGTGAGTTCTATCTTGAGAACAATCTTACGCTCTTTAGATTGCTGGTACTGTGACAGTTTTTCTGCTCTTCTTTCTCTTGCCCCTGCCTTGACGGTGTTGACATTGAAAATCTACAGGGTGAATGCAAAGTCCTGCCTGTACACTTGCCTCCAAAAGTATTTGAACACCAGCTCTGTAGAGGAGAAGTGAGCATATGTTGTATTTTTTTTGCCTAATTGTCAGTGCTGCCTTTAATAAGCAATTTCATCAAAGGTATGTGACTAGCTCAACTGCAAAATCTTCAAGCTTTCCAATGACAAAAGTATAGTTGTGTAGCTTCAATATTAATGGGGCTTTGCATGGTTCTATTTGGTACAGAAGACAAGTTAACTGCAGTGACAAATTGGCCAGCGCCACCTTCTATATGCAATTTGTCTGAAAATGAATGTAATAAGTTCAACTGCTGAGACTTGAGGCTTTCCAATGATGTAAATACAGTTCATGTAGCTGCATTATTAAGGAAATTACAGCAGCAGGAAAAAGTGTCCGAATACTTATGCACACCCCCAAAAAGAGACTTGCTGCTGTGGTGGCAGCAGGTGGGTGGTGCCGGAGCCACAGGGAGGTGAGGTCTAAAGGGTGGGGTTCCCCTCGAGTGGTCAAAAAAAATTGAAAATACTTCCAAAAACACATGATATTTCAGTATTTTCAAATACTTTTGGAGGCAAGTGTACATCTTAAATTCTTCATGGAGTAAAAGCAACCAAACATGCAGCAGAACATGTTGGCCTTAGCACCTTGCTTGTTTGTTTGTGAGGGGTTTGCTTATATGAGCAGTTCTTAACACATTGTATATCACAGGCTGGCAACTGAGTGTAAATCAACATGCCTTCCATAAAGGATCTAGTTGTGAGTCAGCCCTGTCCAATATGGTTGATGAGATTGAGCATTCTATTCTCAGCAACTAATTTGCCCTGGTTATCTTCTTGGTATTGCAGGGGCCTTGGACAACCTAAACACAGAGACATGCATTAGAAGCATGACCCGGAAGTGGATCCCCCCTCAGGGTGGTGAACTGGTGCAATCATTATGTCCACAATCAGGAATAAAGCCCAGCAGGATGGGGTGGTGCAAGGGGGTTTCCACCCTCATCTACACAACATTGAGCCCCGATTGCGATTATTTGACGTCAATTAGTGGCTGTTGAGATGATTGTTTTGAACCTTTTCACAAGATCTTTACGTTCTTGTGAAGGGACACCAGTGTTGCCACACCGTGCGGGCACAGCAGGGTTCCGGTGGCCGAGGCAGAGCTGCCACTGACGTTGAACAGAGGTAACACTGCCGCCACAGAGGCTTTTCTCTTGTTCTCGACTGGCTTCTTAAGACAACACAGGTGTCAGCAACAATGGAAGCTGATTACCAACTTGTCATCAGTTGTCAATGGTAACTATTCATCATTCCTGAACTTGACTCGAATTTAAAATTAATCTCGATTATTGACGAAATTACAATCAATTGCACCAGGCTACTACTTCATTATGATGGTTACGAGCTAGAACTATTTATTGGCACTGGGCACCAGTGCCAAAATGGCGATCTGGTACAGAGCAAGTTAAGTTTGCTGCTCACTCATGACAGATTTGAAATCACAGTGATTCAGACTTGAAGTACATACGTAGAGGCCTTTGTTTGTTCTGGCGGCCACGTTGTTGCTTTGGGACTTTTTCTTTGAGAAGGCGTGATTGTATGGGGAAAAAATCAGCAGTGAGAAATATCAGAGAAAAGGCTTTGTTTTTCATGAGCACTTCACGCCATTTGTCTGCAGAGTTTTTAGACCCTTAAGCAAATAAAAATAAAGCTACTGAGCGATTAGGGACGTGGAATAAACTGGCCTTTCCGTCGTGAAAAATCGAGATGCAGCCTGTGAAAATGAGCACAAGACATCGTTTCACCCTGTAGTTTGATGACAAGTACTAATTTTTAAACTAGGTGAGGTCTTCGTGCCCTAAAACTGACCAAACCGCAAATGTGTCACCAAAACAGAGTTGACGAAATCGGAGGTTTACTGTACGTACTGGGACATCAACGCAAGCTGGTTTTCTCCAGGTTCTCTCCGCCTGAAGCATTAGCAGCAGCATCGGTGGCGTCGGCGGTGACGGCGGAGGCGTCGGCGGCTTCTCTATGATAGTTATGTGCTGTGCTGGTCTGCCAGAGCTTTTTGTCCTTCTTCAATCAGTCCTGACGCAGTCGTGAGAAGAGGATGAAGCTTGTCGTCGTATTTCTCCTCGTCGTCATCGCCGCAGCCGGAGGCGTCGGCGGCCGACGTCACGTCGGCGGTCACCGAGGAGGACGTGGGAAGCAGCAGCCCAAGACCTGGTACGGACCCGTGAAGAGGACCGACCAGTGCAGGCTCGTAGGGATGCCGAACGACGCCGTCGAGCAAGGCCAAGTCAGGCCGTCGAGCCTGTGCCAAGACGTGAGGAAGACTTTGAAGCACACGTGTACTTATACTGAAGAGAGGGTCTCGCATGCAGTGCGTACAGGGTGATCCAAAGTAAATACGGGGCAATATTCCTAAGCTGCACTAGGGTAGTCTGAAAAATGGCGCTGTTTGCCTTTTTGGAATACTTTGTAGACGTGAAAACTTCGTCTGAAGCCATTGTTTGTCTGTTTTTGTAAGGCCAACTTTATTAAATTGGCCTTTTTTGAACGAGACAGAAATTTTCACATGTTGACTGCACACAAAGTATAGATTTAAAAAATGTCGAAGAACAGAAGGGTCTGTTCTTGAGGCCAATGAAGAAACTTTGAGTGAGTAGCAGATTTGAACTGGTTGTCAGAATTCGTTGTCAACCGAACTTCCGAAATTAGCTGAACTTAACGTCAGTGCCATGCAACAAGTAATTTGTTTTACCAAAGTTAAGTTATTTACGTCAGATTTTCCATTTCGCATGAACTTCGTTTAAACTAGGGCGGAGCAGAAGAGAACTAATTATCCACTCTCCTCCTGAACTGACAGCGAGAGGTCAAGACCTCTAATAGAGGCTTAGCAATATCCAGAAATCTGTATACAGTCCTTGGCGTAAAGATCAGCCACGTGCATGACTACACCTCATACGCTACACTGGGACACTTTGAGGTGGAATTTGAAGTGGAACACATAGATATGATACTTGGGCACTATTCTGAGTACAGACATTCAATGTCAGGGCTGCCCATTTTGGTGCTGGAATGCTCAAAACGAGACCGACTGGAGGGCGCAGCACACCGAAGCAGCAGGAAAATTGACCTTTTTCAGGGGAAAAACATTGATGAAATGGACTGAAAATTTTATGGGACAATCCCAGCCCCCAGGCCCATCATTTCCACAGGGTCTCTCTCGCTGGGTCATCCAGTGAGATGCGCTACCAGGCAAAACCCTACCATCTGGGTCAAAGGTTGCTACGTTCTGTGAGGGGAGAAAAAAAGCAGGACATGGTGCGAGACGGTGTACAAAACTCACCCGCATACAAAACTCATCACTGAACTTAGCAACCTCTCAACCTGGACACGGAGTTTTTGACGGCTAGCACATGGCGCCAGAGGGCCGAGGAAGTGAACCCCCTGGAAATGGTAGGCCTGGGGGTCATGATTGTTCCAAGAAAATTTCAGCCAATTTCATGAACGTCTACCCCCTGAAAAAGCCAAATTTCTATCCTCTTTGGCATGCCCCCCCTCTCCAGGTGGCCTTCTTTTGAGCATTCTGGCATCAACGTGGGCAGTTCTGATTGACATTGACCATGTGTACTCAACATTGTGTCCTAGTGTCACTTCTACACATTCCCCATCAAAACTCCACCTCCACACGCTTCAGTACAGCATGTGAGGTGATGTCATGCTCGACGCAATTACTCACAGCAAGGACTGTACTGTAGCAAACATCAGCATCCTGCATATTGATTGGTCACGACGAACACTGTGTGTGATCGGACCACGACCAGGGACTGAACATTACATCAACTTGCGTGCCAAAGAAAAAAAAGAGTGCTCAGATTCCCCAACTTCGCGTAGTTGGAAGTTTTCTTCTTTCCGGCCCCTCTATGGGTCATCGGCAGTCATAATTTCAAGTTGGAGTTTAATCGGGCCAAACATGGTGGCCTCAACTTCGGAGAACAAAATATTCATTCAGAAGCTGGGCTATATTGTGAGGACTTTCTGGGGAAGTTGCCACACACCCTCTACTGCTCCATGCCCGAGATGGGATCCTCTGGACTATCCCCAACCACACGACATGCCAAAGACATCACACTCATGCACATAAGCATGATCGTGGTCAAATGATGAACAACAGACACTCGGCAGCAGAAGAAGCACCAGGCCCTCCGGTGCCATGCGCTCACACGCAAAAAAACCATGTCCTGGTTGACAGGTTGTTAGATTCAGTGAAGCTACAATAAGAGTGAGAATGATCTTGCTACGATGCCACGTAAAATATTTTCATGGTCTCTCTTTGTTCCAAGACGACTTTTGTCAAAGTACACTTGAGTTTACGATCAAACCCGGTGAACCTCTGAAGACCTTCGTCGTCCCGAAGTTGCAGTAGAATCCTCCCCAGCATCGTGTGATGGACTTCGAGGAGAGCCGCTATTTGATCCGTCACCAACCTCGCACGGAGGAGTGCCGCGATGGATAGCCTCATGTTCTCCCATCTCGAGGGCCTCGGCCTGTGCCTCTCTCCCCTCCCCCTGGGTGCTTCCTCATGCACGGCTAGTCTGTTGACGAAGCCTTCGCCGTTTTGAAGGCCGGGGGTGTCTCCAGGATCCCCCCCAAGAGTTTCTGAGTGCACCTGGAGCATGCAGAGTACGTCGGCATGTGACAAATTTGCCTGGAGAAGAGCTGTGATGTTATTGATTCGACCGTTGGCTCTTCCGGGCACCACCCTGCGCCTCCGATTTGGTCTCCTTCTCGACCCATCACTCGACAAGGATGATGTCGATTCCGATGTGGTGGCCGGATTTGGCGAGAGCGATGGGGGCAAGCCCAGCGAGGATAGTGAGTTAGATGATTCTGCTGGAGACTCTTCTGGTGTTTCCGCTGGTCTTGTCGGCAATAACCCTGGTGCCTCGTCAGAAGCTGGCGGCGCGCTCGTGGAGGAATGCGCCGTTGAATTTGCTGAACCTGGCCATTCCGGCGGTGTCACCTCGAGAACACACGCCAAGGTCGACGAGCATGGCACCAACCCAGGCCTTTCCAGAGTTGTTCGCTCCATCGCCGACAATGACCATGCCGAGGAGGCCGGCCCTTCCGCCAGTGAGGATGGTCGCGGTGCCGGGAGCACCGCGGCGCAGTCACAGTGACGTGCCGTGAGGGAGTGACAGTAGCGTGCCGTGGGGGATCGACGGCGGCATGCTGAGGGAGGCCCGCGACGCAGTGGCAGTTGGAGGTCCGGCCTGAATAGATGACGGCGTCATCTTGCTCTCTATAACGTCCACGTCCAGTCGGGTGAGCACGACAATAGCTCGTCGTCATAGAGTCATCCTCTGTGTCCGCCTACCGGGCATTTTGAGATGATCCAGCGGTTGGCTCTTATGCTAACAGTTTGGATAAAAAATGAATAAATAAGGCTCTATTCTATGTTCAGCCAGTCCAACCTAACCCGAGCTCGACAAAAAGTTAGCCCGATGCATCGCTAGTATGATTATATATAGACAATGCGTGTGTAATATTTTGCGTCCAAGAAAACAGAGGTCATCCTGGACTGTCTCAGATAGCTCTTATGGGATTTCGAATAAATATTAAATCACTACAGAGTATTTTTGGCATGCATATGCTTTAAGTCACCCTGTACATCGGTATAGTGAAGGTACATCCGGACAACCGTTTCAGTGTACGCGGTGGAAAGCTTTTGATGGCCCTTAAGAGCAACTTATGGCTCAGGTAAGGGCTACAAGTTCAGTAATGACTTGGCACTCATTTTGACCAGTATTTAGTTATAAGTAATTTGAATAGAGCGCACTTAAATACGTGGACAAATTATAAACATTTTGGTCCTAAAGGGGATCTGCTCTTTATTCTTCCATTTCTTCTTGAGATGTTGCTCAGTGAGTTCTCCGTACTGAAGCATCACAGCAACAGTTAAAATTCATGGGGAGATTTGGAAAAAACCCTTGTGATCGACAGTACTGAATGCTGGTTTCAGTAAGTAAAAGAGCGCCATACCCATAGCTTTTATCTGAGACAAAAAGATCACCCAAAGCTTTCAACGGTGCACTAATAACCTAACTCATGCATGACTCAACTGTCCATTCTCTGCAGAGTCAGGATCACTTCAGTCTGGATATGTAATGAGTTCATTAGACAGGAAAAGTTTTGCTCTTACTTGAGGCTAAAGTGGAAAAAGAATTAACCAGCGAAGGACCAAAAAAAAACTCAGCCAGATCTTGGAAGGTCGAATGTTGGCCAAGCCTAGACCTAATCCTGATCCGAACCGGGTTTGATTCCTTTCAGCCTGGACTTGATCCAACAGTAATCTTGCCTTTGGGATGAACATGCCTGCAAGAGTGAAAAGCATCAGTCCCAACTTCGTTCATGGAAGCATGTTCCAGCTGAAGGTTGAGCCAGATCGGTTCTGGCTTGAATTTAGGCTCGGGTTTGTTTTCCGGGATTTGAGTCAGCCCGGACTCGACCGCGCGGAGAAAAACTTTTTCGTCTGAGTCAAGCCAAAAGAGCAGCCGTCCTCCTTTTTTCACTCATTTAGTTTTAACACATTGCACATAGAGATTTCAGCCATCTCGATGCTCCCGTCGCTGTGATTCGAGCCCGGCCCCGAGAAGCTTTGATTCGGGTTCCAACTGTAGTCTGGTTCTTCCGCTTGTACCCAATTTAAGCAGTTTCCTGCTTTGGAGCTTTTTCTGCCGTCATAACCAGCTTCCACTGTACACGCACCATTTTTCCCTTCTTTTTTGCAGGATGTTACCAAGATTTGCATTTGCATTGGCCGACACCACTACAAGTTTCGCTGCGGCACTTGCGAACTGTCCTGGCGCTGGAGACGAGGCCAGAATCAGCCTGAAGGAGGCGGCCGAGACCAACTCTCAGGGGACAAAGTGTGAAGCCGAAGAAGCTTCTCTTGTACAGTACGCAACACGATTGTTGTTCGAGTCAGCTTCCAAACGTCGCCGCTAGATGGCGATTGTCGTTTTGGAGGTAATAGATGCTTCGGCCCTCTTGAAATTGAACTCACCTAGCGACCAAGAGCAGAATCACGCGAGATTGGACGCATTGTTGAGAAATGTCACTGAGCAACTTCGTTGTTGCTGCTTTGTATTTATTTTTTCCACGTATCAATATAGCACATACCGGGTGCCCGGAAGGTATCTACCCACTGTGCGGGAAAAATTTTGACGAGATCAGTCTAAACAGTTTGAGGTTGCACAGGAATATAAGAAAGTCCTGTTACCTGCTGAGATTTGTTAGCTTCTGCCTTGGCTGCATAAATCAGTTGGTCACGATTTTTCTTTTCTAATTTGGCACCTTAAAAATCCACGACCAAAAATCACGACCACAAAGTTTGACCACTTGAGAACTATTGCGTTATGGTGGCAAGTTGCGAAGCCATTATAACTCTAGCCATTAGATAAATAAATATAGCCATAATAGATCTCGATCCCATAAATTTTGCATTGTGGTCCATACTTGAGCCCACGCCAGCAGGATGCCACAATGAAGTAGGTAAGCTCTGAAGACTACCCTCATAAAGGAGTGGGACAACGTTTCCATGGACTACAGCTGTGCCAGCTGTGCAGCCGTTCGTGGCCGCCTTGAACATGTCGTTGCAGCTGAAGGTGGGTCATTTTGAATGATTTTATTTTCAGAACAAAACGGCAGAGTGCCGATGGAAATTTCAAGCAGGATAGTGAATGAGGTTACCAATTATGACCAAAACATGGAGTAACCGAATTTTCCGATGACCCAATACAATGAAAGTTGTGTAATACAATTTGAGTACTGATTTTCGAGCGTGGTCGAAGATCAACACCAAGACTTTCAAAAAGAGCAGCATCGCCAAGCGATGGAAAGGTGCCGGAAACAAGGTTTTTGAGATTGGGAGGGACTCCTCGGACACCCGGCATGCGTCCTTCTTCACTTAGATCATTGTTTATTCTATTCTCGTACGAGAGAGTCACAATTTTTTTAAAACAGACCTGCTCTGAGTAGCTTCTTGAGTTGCACCGGCCAGAGAAGTAAAAAAAGTACAGCAGATCCTTGATTTAACAGCCACTTTTGGTGCTAAATGATTTTGTGCTTCACAGAAATGCTCAACTTAACAATATTTGACCAAAGCAAAGTCTCGACTTAAGGATTCATTTTTGGCAGTCTGACCGTACACAGATGGTCACACATTGGACAAAAGGTCATTTCATCAACGACTGCTTATATCACTGCATTACCAATTCTCAAATCAGTGGATTCAATGCACTTTTGTCTGAAAATCACAGCAGCTCGTTATGCAATCAACGAAATGCAGTAGTAATCTGACTGACGCTCTTTTCGACGAGATTTCCTTTCTTAAAGGCATTTTTGGGTGAATTTTGATTGATGTTCCGCAATTAAATAGATTGTTGACTTCTTGTTTACCTTGATACAACAGATTCCACATCATTTTCAGTGAATGTGAACCAATTTTGATTGAGTGATATTGTTTGCCACTGATGGAAATAAGAATTTAATGGAGAAACCTATAGGGTTCCTTTACCATGAACAAAACTGTTTTTGTGATCATTGCAATCCTAGAGTAGAACTCCGGATTCTCGATGAATATTTTTAGGAACCTAGGTAAGAAAGGATCCTGTCGCTAGTTTCGACTCTTCGGTCATTGCACTAAATATTGCCGGAAATACTGTTGCCGACCTAACAGTATTTTTGAGAAATATCCTCATTTCTTTAATAAATTTGTGCATAAGTCCTCAACAACTTCTATGGCCAGTTTCTCAGTAATTCAATTTTCTCACACATATTTCCAGGCGGTTTCCTAAATTTTCGAGATCACCTTACGAGTAAAGAAACGCAAGAGCAAGACTGAAAACTATTTGCTTCAGGCATGTCAATGAAGTCACCACTGGCGATCTCCATGACGTAGTTAAGGAGTTGAGGAAAGTTGTAAAAAAGACCTTTCATTAACTCACACGCTTCCTTCTGACTAAAGTTGTACAAAATTTGCAAATGAAAAGAACCATGAAATCTGCCAGAGTTTTAAAAGAACATTCAAATTGTACAAACCACCAAAGTTCTTACATTCCCTTCGCAGCACTGTATTTTGGATTTCCTGAAAAATGAGACAAGGGAAAAATGAGGCCTCAAAGGAATGAGACTCAAAAACCTACTCAAACCAGCTCAGCTTTAAGAAATTGCGACTTTTGTAGTGTATACGATACGCGATGATTTGTCAGCGTTGATAGGCAGATGAAATATAAACAAGCAACTGTTACACGAACCTCCAATCGGTCGAATGAGCGCGAGGTGCAACCCCGACCACGTCTCCCACAGTGGTGACACTAACCCCGAGGACGGAATTCTTGAGGCCACAGGCCCATACCAGTACTGTACATGCCCGAGGAAAATTGCGTTGAAGCTCTCCTCATACAGGCCGGAGCAGCCTCGGGTATGGGTTGTGCAGGCACGAACCCAATCCTGCATCAGTAATGTCACAGTGAACACTGCAACTACGCACTTGGAGCTCTCGATGTGGGTGTTGGGCTTCATGGGGTCAAATCCGGATGGCAACGGGGACGACGATCTCAAGGCCTGATAACTGGAGGCCTTTATGCTCTCTGAGTATGAGATAGTAGAGTTACTCATTGGCACTCCGGAACTGGATAACAGCAAGTCTTGATGCTTACTAGATATGCTTGGCAAGCACGGTAGTCTTTATAGAAAGACTACCCCTGGTATACCAGAGACATTCAAGGACCCCTCCTCCACAGCAGGGAGTTGGCCAAGGCAGCAGATGGCTTATGGTCAGCAAAGACATTGACCATTGATGCTTTTGCCAGAAGCAAAAGTTCTGTAGAAGCCCAGAGGTCCCATCAGGATGTGAATTTTGGCTCCTTCAAAAATATCTCGTCACAGCTGCTGGGGGTGGCCTCGGGGGTGCCGGGTGAGGGTGGGGGTGGAGAGCACCCTCTCTCTCCAATCAGAAACTCATATGGCCGAGATGAGACGCCGTAAGAGCAGAGATTTCCTTCTGCATTCGGGCCTTTTAGTGGACATCGGGGCAAGCAACTTGTTAGTGCAGAGTCTTTCAACTTTGTACAGCTGGGTCGTGCCCACTGGACTCCAGCATGCACGAGGCCTCGATGACACGCTCCAAGCACAGTCTCCCACCATCACAGCAACGACTTTGAGCACAAGAGGGTAGAACATGGGATGGAGCATTACTTTCCCACCACAGGTGGGAAGTGGACTTGGTATGGGGTTACGTGCAGCTCCCGAAGACATTCCGTAGTCGGTGGTGATAACCCCGGTGGCCTGATCAAGTACACGAGGATGCCTTCCGGTTTAAAATTACCGAGCAGGGATTCTAGTGACGATTGGACAGTTTGCGCTGTCCTGGATTTTGTGGTGAGGATTTGTGGCAGGAGCGGTCCTACAGCAGCAGATCAAAGGCAGCATGCTTCAGCAGACAGCTACGTAAGCGGGAAGGAAAATATGTTGTATTTGACTGGGACCGACTTAACTATCTGACATTTCCATTTCTACCCATAAAGTCATGACCTCATGATTTGTACAAACCATACACCCCTGACATTTGCCATGGCCAAGAGGGCAGAACCGTCGTCCACTAGTGGACCAATACAGTGGACAACCAATATTAGCATGTGGAGAGCAAAGTCGACTTAGCCGCAGGTGCTCTGTCCGAGGTCATCTACGAAGACCTGGTTAAAGGTGTGGATTATAAAGAGATGGCCAGATGCCAACAACAGAATGAAGAGACTATGACATACCACACTACCTGTAAAAGGTTTAAGAGGGAAGACATTGCCATAGGCAACTCCACATTTACACTATTACTCTGTCACACACATCTATGGCCTGGAAATGTGGGTTTGTGCCTACGGCCATGCTTTGCCAGTATTAGACATGGTGCGTAGCCTGTAGCACACCGGTGTCAGCGCTACTGTCAAGCTTACATCTAAAAGAATCGCCTACCATGGTTACGCTCAGCAGGTGCTAAGTTCGGCACGTTCATGTCTCAGGGCTAAGTCAAAACTTACTCAATGCAGCGCAGTTATGTAAATATATCACAAGGAAGATTTTTATTGCTTAGGAAGTGTTTTTCCATCAGTTGTGTGGCAGCCGCACACACTCGCGTGAAATACGGTTAGGTGGCCCCAAAAACTACAAAATAACTCGAATTGGGGAGTTTGGATACTTGGGGGATTTTCAAAAAATTCAGCCCGAGCACATCGCTAGTCACGTGACTGATGTTCTCGCTCGTGATTATCCAATGTCGAGTTGCGCTACTGAAGCATGAGATCCAGACCAAGCAATACTTCTGCATTTCCAGGCCTGACGATGGACTTTCCTGAAACCTGCCACCAGGACGTAATAAGTTGGACAAGTGTCGTCTTCTCCTTGAGCATATTGAATGGCTTCAGTGTGGTGAAGGCATAGAGTAGTAGAAGCCTTCTCTCTTTGGCTGATGACCCGAGGAAAGCGTCCAACTTGTCTTCCCCTGAAGTAAGAACGATATAGCCCAAAACCTGTGTAGTAGTGCTCAGGGGCTCGTGCTGGAGACTGATGTGGTGTAAAAAGGAGAAGGTCCAAGGATCTCCTTGCCATGGCTCCTCCTCATCGCTGTCTTCCTCCTTGAAGTGTTGCTCCAGACTGGCCTCCAGCATCATGGAAAAACACCCGGCATTGCTCACACTCAGCACTGTGACTTCGAAGAGGGCATTCAACATGGGACCGTCAGGGTTCAGGGCAACCTGACTTCCCCAACGTCACCCAGGTCCTGACTTCCAGGGTAATCCTGGAACTTATTGCAAAAATTGAGAATTGACTGTCCTAAGTTGCCTTCTTCCCTTCTGTCCCCTCTGGTTGCCTGTGTGCAAGTGCAATGGTTTTTTTGGTCTGATCGAGTTTTCTTCGCAGGCACTCCACCCCTGTAAGGCCTGACATACAGAAAACTAAGTCCCACAGGTGACACAAGGGGATTCAGGTGGTGCTCGCCCAAGATTTAGGTGGAGCAAGGGGGCAGAAGCACCCCCCAAAAAGTTTCACTTAAAAAAGTGGCCAAAAAACAGCCAGCGCCAGTGTGGGCTGATCTGTGGGTCAGCACAGTTTGAGTGCTCTAGTGGTACAATGGGCACTCAAGACTGTGAACCTATGATCTCAAAGTTATGTGTCATTGTCTGTAGAACTTATTCCACGTGAAAATTCCACTCAAAAATGTCTCCACGCAGCTTATGCATTCAGTTTCTTCCCATGAAAATTACTCATGCTGAGGTCTGCGGTATTTCTTCATACCCGATGAAGTGGGTAGCGTGAAAGCGCTAGTACTAGCACTTACATTCTACCTACCCACTTCGTTGGGTAGGAAAAGTATGTTCGTGCTCTTTCCACTCAACACAAAGGTGATCTCACCCTCGAAGGTGATCCCGCACTTCACACTCACCACGCACTCACCGTGTCGTCCCTACGCACCCCTATCAGATCGATCAGATTTTTACTTTTGAAACTGACTGATCTGGACTCCATTCTTTTCTTCGCCTCGCATAGTGAAAGCAGCGGGCCATCAGTCCACGGGTCGAGCCGCAGTTTGGCTTGCCCGTTTCTCCTGGCTCAGTGTCCACTCCTACGGACCTTCTCTCCCCTCCTCTTGCCATAGATAGTTACTGAAGTGTGCAGTAAATGCAACTTCTCCTCTCCTGTGCAGCGGTCGTGCGGAATTTCCCAAGGAATGACGAAATGACATGCGTCACGCAGATGAGTCTTATTTATTAGTAGGGATTGTATTTCATATTATCAAATGTTAACAGCAAATAACGGAGAGCAGTACTGTCTCTACGAAAAATAGGCCGCATTATTATTGAGCCAGACAATCCACCTAGACCTCAAATAGAATGAGTACGGTCACTGGGCTCGAGAGAGGCGGAACCGACCAGGATCTGGAAGCTAAGATTTTCGTGAGTTATAGAGCCGAGGACTGAATGCGATAGGTTAAAGCAATGCTTACTGTATAATTCTTCATCTCTATACAAAGAACAAGACTTCAGACTGGTCT
>JAAUXU010072752.1_pt1 | contig 19070 bp, 17 predicted proteins | sample 7278151 | NCBI WGS metagenome assembly JAAUXU01 (sample SAMN14350113, study PRJNA611818) | marine sediment metagenome | isolation source: surface marine sediment (1.8m) | place: French Polynesia: Moorea | collected 2018-08 | reverse complement strand
TACTTATACACTGGTTGATAGGATAGCCATGGATTTAGTTGCCTCTAGCACTTTTGAATAAGGTTTGCCAAGAGAAGCTCAGGGTTGAAAGGATTTGCATGAACTCCTTCCGGCAAACCTGCTCAACTTTGCCAGTTCACATAGACGGTGCCATCTCTGCCAGTGGCCATCCTACAGGTCTAAGTCACGTTGAAATCTTATGATATAACCTAAGTGTGCTCAACAATTTTGATAGTGTCTGCGCATGATGATGGAATATAATTTTTCTTTCCTCCTCCGCGTGATAGACCTCCCATTCATGACCCAGACATGACTTTTATGCACCCTGTTGTCATCGCGTCAACAAAACGACTTGACATTCATTGACCTCCGGACCCGAACGCTGTCATCCTTCGGTAGCCCGAAGAGGGCAACATCAGACAAAACAAAAAGGCCAGGGACCCCGTGGGAGAAGCCATGGGCATTCATGCTAAGACAAGCGAGACATGCTTACATTGTCACCTCTTCCTCCCTTTTCTTGGAGCAGAACGCATGGGTCATGGCAATGCAAAGAGTGGGCAAAACTGTTTTCATTAGAGAATCACAGTGCAAATTCCCTGCAAACTTCGGTCCTATCGGGGTGACGTTTGGCTCTGTGTCAGATATTCGAGACTCTCTTAAGAGTGTCACGCGCCGATCTTTTGTGCGAGCTTTCACAATGAGTCTGGATCGCCAGTCGAATCGCTCACCATGAGTCAGCCAAGATCGATGAAATCTTTTTTACGAGCATGATGGAGGCTCACGAGACAGAAGACGCACATATCGTATGGTCCGCAAATACTCTGTCTGCCACTGCTCAGCCGCGTGCGTGCGTGCGCATTGGACGTGCGCTTGAGCGCTGAGCAACGCGGCCCATAATAACGTCTAATTACTGTAGCCATCCATTATTGTCAAGCCGCCGCATATGTTTTGTGTCTCTTTTCCAGAGCCCGCGACATCTGAATGAGCAAATTGGGTGAGACACCCTGTTGCTCACGGCTCCTCCTGCGCCGAGGGACTTGGCGGGGCGCAGCGATGACTCAAGAGTGTCTCCGAGCCATGTGGCCAACGCTGATACAGTGTTGTTACATAGGTACGTACTGTATGTACCATATGTATTGTCTGTGAGAAAGAATTAAGGGGGGATATGATCAGTCAAGCGGAATACGCAAACACACGACAAGCATCCTGTCTTAGTCATCGCCAGGAACGTCGTGCTCTTCATTTCCCTGATGCTTCTGATGGCGCACATCTAAGCTCTTCTTGTTGTCAGCCACCCCTCATACGTGCTAAATATGAATAGTCAGCAAGAGCAACCGTTATTCTTCTTACTAGCAAATGCTTTTATGACGTTTGCGGTGTCGAATTGTAAAGATGTCGAGGTTGTTTATCTTTTAAAGCACGATACGTGTGATTCTCAACGGCTTTTTTTTTTTTGAACGAGTTCTCCCTAATATGTGGACAGCCACACATCACAGTACTGTAAACACGAATACACATGAGCGACGCAAGTGGTCACATGTGTGAGCCAGCGCTTCTGCTGGTTTCCGTGGCCATTTCTCCACCACCAGGACACCTTCACCTTGCCGACCGCGTGCATCCCGCGTGCAGTGAACACGCTCAAGCTTCTCTCTCCCCGGGACCGACGTCCGTGTGTGCCACTGCCATAATCTCAGCACACCTCGAGCCACACGCATATCTGGCACGAAATGCAATACGATTCGTTGCATTTCCTTCCCATCATCTGGCTCTCGCTCTCCATCGCACACACGCTCACGCCGCTTTTCCCAAAATTATGCGTGGGTCGAGCGAGAGAAACGAGCGCGCTCCCTCCCCATTCACGCTCCCTCTGCAAACCGTGTTTTCAGTCGAGCTTAAACTGCACCAGAGGAGCAAAGTGTAAGCAGAGAGTTCGTGTTGGCAGGCCCGAATCAGGCCTCTCCCTCCCCTCGGGCAGCCGAGCTTTTCTGCTCTGTAGGAGGCCTCTTTCTCTCCTTCCTTCTCTCTCTGTCTTCCGCGGAGTTGGAGGAAGAAAAAGAAGAAGCAGAGTGACCCTTTTTCTCTCTCTGTTCCCCATAAAAGTCAATTTCAGCGCCCAGGTACTTCTTGCAGCAGCAGTGGGACCCAAGGCGCGGGAAAGCATCTTGCTCTCTGCGAAAATGTCAGAGGAAAACAGCGGCCAAGGAGGAACACATCCGTAGAGAAGAGGAAGGGGGGGAAAAAAGCTACAGCAGCATCCACGAGGTGAGATCAAAAGCCACGTACGACCGATAGAACGCTACTTACTGTGCCGAGCATCAGCTGGCACTGGGTGCTGGTACCACACACTGTTGACGTATCACGACTCCGGGCCCAACAACTTCCTGCTGCCCCCGTCCCTTGCTCAGGCGGCGCACACGGACCCGGAGCAGTGATTCTTGGCGGAGAGGCCCCCCGCAATGGCAGAGCAAGGAGATAGCACTCGCCATCATCTGCTTAGTGCTTGTTCAACGTTTCTTTGTACACTTTTTCTGGTTGGGGCGTGTTTTCGCCCACTTTTTCACTACCAGTCCTATTCCTCTTTTTCCCTCCATTTGTCTCGCAGCGTTCGCCCATTTTTCCCCCGTTCTGTCGATACAGTGAACTCTAATGCACGCAGTCAGCAACAAAAGCGGGTGATTTTTGTGCGGCGCCCTCGAACAAAGCCTCGTCTCATTGTCCTTTTTTTTTTCCTTTTGCGCCCGCCTCGCCTGCGCTTTTTAACTACTACAACACATCCTTCTTTTTATGTAACACACCTACCTTTTTTTCAATCGTCCGTGAATGAACGCAACAGCTTTTTTGTATGGATAAAAGATTTCTAGAGATGATACTTCAGATGCAGCCAGTCCGATACACGTTGTCAGTCCAAAATACCTATAGGTACAGGGGACATCATTGAAATTCAGTATGGATTGTTCGAGGCGTGCTCTCATTGTTCGTGTGTGTGTGTGTGTGTGTGTGTGTGTGCGTGTGCGTGTGAGAGAGAGAGAGAGATTAAGCGGCCATGTTGATGGAACAGGGGAGCAGTCACGAAGCAGCATATTGTGCTCCATAAGCGGATTAGGCTTGTGTGTTTCAACTTTCCGTCATTCGACCTTGCCTCCCAGCCAGTCGTCCTCTCTAGCTTCTTATGATGGTCTTATGAGGGAAAATCTAGCTCTCTCTTCTCTTTCATCACGTGAAAACGGCTGTGGTGCCTCCGAAACAGGTAGCATGAGGACTGAGCGTGTAATTGCATCAAGTCTTGGGCGGAGACCACCTGCTGAAAAGACCCACATATTGGTTCCTTATCCGTTGGACACCGAGTCGTTCTTTTTCTCAGGCACGTGCCGGTGTAGACGGAGCCAACCGCCCAATTTGGACGTTGTATTCAATGTGCACGACTTATCTATTGGGCATTTTTTTCTCTCCACGTCGGTGCGTGAAATGGGCATAGAGCAGACACTAATACGTACGGACGCACACAAAGAGTGGGCGGAGAAGACCCTCACATCACCGGGTTGCAGCGAGGAGGACGGACGCGGAGACGCCGCAAAAGTCGGTTTAACATATGACTCGCACGGCCTGCGTAATGCAGACAAATTATTCCAGAAAAGAGCACATTCCAAGCTCAAGAGGGGAGGGAAGCAAGCTCAGTTTGATTTCTTCGCGCGAACAGCAGGTGCTATCGTGAGTGAGGCCTAATCCGTCAAGTGCCTGTGGACGTGCGTATGTGTAGCCAACTCTTTCTGCGCTCCTACGACGACCCACATTGAGGCTGAAGAGCAGAGTACACTGCGTACTAATCCGCAGAACAAATTATGTAAGCCTTTAACATCTCTCCTAAATTCTTAGAGAGATTGATGGTACGTGGATATTAGCCGCAAACACGGGTTTACTGTCTGGGCATGGTCAAGACCGAACCTCTCCGACATACTGTAAGTTTTTACCCAGACTCGACGCGAATGTAAAGTGTAAATTTGCGGCCCGGTGGTCATATGTGAGTCACTGCTGAGAAAGCCGCGAATACCCTAGTTCAGCTTAGACTGACAGCAAAGAACAAAAAAAAAGATAGGCATTCTCTTTGTTCCAAAGTGCATTATCGTGCCTTTGAATCATGCCTTCTCCCCCCACATTCTTGTCAACGACGTTCTCCTTAGATACGTACATAGTGTGACTGTTTTGTGCAACATCTGCTGTAAACGTTGCTATATAAGCAACCTTCCACTGCTACGAGCCGCATATGCTTTTCTTCATGCGTGTACTCTTCTCAGGTTTCTCAGCATTAAATCACCAAGTTACCGCGCTCACTGCATTTGTTTGATCGACGCCACAGTTTTTGCTCACTTTCAAATCCCCCTCTCTTCTCTCTCACTCCGCAGAAATCCGTGTTCCTATCCTCGTCCTCCGCCTCCTTTTGGTTCCATGATGGAGCCTCCTCGCTTGTGCTACTGCAGAGTCCATGGAACTTTGGGTACACTCGACTTGCAGCATCAGCAGCAAAAGAGGAGGCCGAGGCAGCCGCAGCCACAGCAGCCGCCGCAACCGCCGCCGCCGCCGCCGCAACCGCCGCAGCCACCGCAACTCCTTCCGGCGGCCTTTTCGCAGCCTCAGTTAGTGACCCTGCCGACTGCACATTCTTCTGGTGCTCAATGGCACCATCAACTTCATCGTTCGAGGTCCAACAAAGAAAGTGGAGGAAGTCATCAACATGACCGAAGGCAGCAGCAAGGCCATCCTGTCATAGTCAATTCCCTCATCGCTCCATTGGATCTCATTTACCAGCAGCATAATCAAGAGCGACTTATTCCACATTCAAGTGCTGACACCCTGGCTGTGAGGAGGAGAAAGACCAATAACGACACTTTGATACATTCTGTTCAGCGCCAACATAACCACAGGTCTTCATCAGTTGATGGCGTCAGCTCAGCTCCCGGAAGCCCAGTCAATAACGTCGTGGCCAAGAGGACGCACATGAAGTTGTGCTCTCGACACGGCGTCGGGAGTGACATTGCCACATCAAATGACTACAGCACCAGCACCATTAACAACATTGCCAGCAATACCAACGCCCCAATCATGAATGGTGGAGCAACGCCGGGATGTTGCGCCATAACGCTGCGCCGCCGCCACCAGCATCAACAAGATATCTCCAGTTATTCGCCATTGGCGGAGGACGAGAGCGCTAGCAGCGGCAGCAACTTGGAGCTGACGTTGGCGACACCGAGGGTTGGGGAGTGCGTAAAGAACGTGGTGCAGTGGTTGGGGCATCGAACAAATGCCTTCATCGATGCTCTGCCAGCCATAAGCAGGGACGACTATCACGTGGTCATGATCGGCCTGGATTCAGCTGGGAAGACAACGGTGCTTTACCGCCTCAAGTTCGATCAGTACGTCAACACCGTGCCCACCATTGGATTTAACTGCGAGCGAGTGCGCCGCAGCGTCGTTAACTCTTCGACCCGTTCACGCAATCTCTCATTCCTCCTGTGGGACGTCGGCGGCCAGGAGAAAATCCGGCCCCTCTGGCGCCCCTACACTCGTGCTACCGACGCCGTCATCTTCGTGGTGGACTCCTGCGACGATGGTGAGCGAATGGAAGAGGCCAAGATGGAGCTTCATAGGATCATGAGGGCGCCTGATAATGCCAACGTACCCCTGGTGGTCCTGGCCAACAAACAGGACCTGCCTGAAGCTCTCTCTCCGACAGAGATCGAGCATCGCCTGGCGCTGTATGACCTGAGGCAGCTCTGGCGTCTGGAGTCAGCGTGCGCGGTCACTGGAGAGGGGCTGGAGGCTGTGTTGGATTCCTTGGTTGAGTTGGTGGCCAAAAAGAGAAAGATGACGAAAAGGGCGAGAAACAAGACAAGATAAATCTAGAGGTTCATATTATCGAATAATACATGCTGAAACTGTCATTGTAGCAACGAATAATCAAAAAAATAGAGTTTAGTGCGCAGTACAGTACATTTGTACTGAATGCATGCATGTACAATCAGTCCCTGTGATAGGTAATTGCTGGGGTGGGGTGGGGGTCAAACTCGGTTACATACACAGCCATGGCAGCTTGTAGTGCAGAATGGGCACCACACATTGATTGTCGAGAGTGTAAGGCACAATTGGGAGTGCAGAAGATCAACATTGTGGCTGCCCATTTTGACACTCCAATGCTCCAAAGGCAGCAAGCTGGAGAGTGAAGCATGCCGGGCTGAGTGTTGAAGAATGTGGCTGAAATTTTCCAGGGGAGCTCACGCCTCCTAGGCTTGTAATTCCAGGGGTGCGTACCCTCCATCGCGTTTGCACACACATTGGGGGTCCGGTGGGGTGGGCGGGGGTTCTCCCGGAAATGGTTGGTGGATGAGGAGGGCAGAAGATCCCCAGAGAACTATCAACCAATTTCATCAACTTTCACCCCGTAAAACGCTGAAATTTCAGCCTCCGTCTTCAGCTTTTTGAACACTGTAGCATCAAAAGGGGCAGTCACAATTTCGAACTTCTACACCCAGCTTGTGTCAAAGGATCTGAATTACACATTTTATACTAAACTTCAAGATGTTCCAGTGCAGAGTAGGCAGGAGAGTTCTATCCGCGGAAATTACTTACGGCAAGGACTGTTGTACGTGTATGTTGTCTACTACATCAATGTATTCTACTATGAGCAGTATACGGTTCGATGACCTTACTAAGTTTATTTAGCTTTGACAATAGAAATGGGAAACTGTGGCTCATTGTATCATTCTCTCCATTATTTTTTGGCGTGGTTCGCTTGCAGTTATTGCAGGAGCACGAATTCAACTGTTCCTACCAAACAAGGACAGAATGTTACGTGCTTGTGGGTAGCGCATTTCTTCACTGGGGTGAGGGGGCAACTTGCTTACCTCCTTTAAAAAAATCCTTTTACAGTGGCCGCAGGATACAACGACCGCTATGGACCGGAGTCAGTTGGTATAAGCTACTGGGAGCTATATATGACTTCTTTACTCAACCATTGAGAAGGCTCAAAAGGACTGCAGACCTTTGCAAACGAAAAGGGCTGCTGACTTTCCACAAGAGTCTCATCAACCTTCAGACGATCCACACTCAAAAATTCCAACTCAGCTCATGTCTCACAAGTGATGATCACAAAGTTGATTAGTTGGTATCTACAACCTTGACAGAGACAATGAGGCTTTCATACATTCACATTAAAGCTAACACAGCTGAATTTTGATGGACGGGAAATTTAAATTACCAGAACTTGAAATTATCTCAGGATCAGACAACTTTTTTGATTGGAAAAGGTCAATCCCTGCCTCAACTTGGCAACTCATCTGGCTTTTGTGGCATTTTGTCCAAAGTAATGAAGCAGTTTTCATTTGGATTACGGGGGACCAGACTAAAGTGAGCGCTATAAGCAGCTGGTTGCTATATCTGGCACCCACTGTTCTATGATTTTTCCACCTACTTCGAATTTCTCCTTCGCGAACAGTACTGATATTTCTAGTTAGCCGACCGAAAGGAAACACTAAAAGCCCGCAATAGTGAGATTTTAGCGTTCTTGCCCCTAGCTGAAAGTTGAAAAAAATGATTCCCCTTTTCCTTCGCTAAATCCCCCCCTCGACGTCAGTAATGAAATGCGACGTACGGCTGTCAGTGAGAAATGTTCCCTATTGCGGTATGACCGTGCTGATAGCGATTATGGCATTGTTTGGAGAGGATAAAATTAGCCAGACGGTCGAAATAGCGCAACTGAGCTCCACTAGAGGTGCCTGATAATGGAAGACTTGACTGTGCAAAAGTATTTCGCCTCCTGTCGGGCATCTCCGTCGTCCGTGCTAGTGGGCCTGATGTCTGAGAGAGAAGATTTCATTACAAAGGCATTTCTAGAGAAGAAATATCCAGGGTCATTTTTCGTACCGTCGTATGGAATGAGTTGAGAGGGCGCGTCGACGCTCAAATGAACCACTGTCTCTGCACTAGATCGATCGCCAGTTGAGCAGAGAACGCACTGCCACGTGTTGGGCTGCAGCCTGAAGGAGGCCGGGAGCTAACTTTTGTGGAGGGAAACTAATAATTTGATCACTTACTTTGCCAACTGATCCTTAACGGCGGCGCTTTGCATTTCGAAGCTAAAGTCCTTGCTGTCAAACCCCCTGTTGAGAGATTGCTGAACGATGCCCCTGAGGCAGTCTTGACCAAGCGACAAGTACGTCTGCAGCAAGATTGCTAGCTCCAAGACCTTGTGCAGCTGCTTCAAGCTGGACAGACTCTGAACTCTGTCACTAGTTTCCAAAAACGGTTTCATGTCCTCCTTGGTGGCCAAATACGTAGCTAGCGGTGACGAACAACGACAGCGAAAAAAATCGACATTGAGTACATGCAGGACTGATGATGAGCACACAGTACTCACAGACAAAAGCGTGCACGTAGTCCCTCCTGAGCTTCTCAATGCCGATCTCAACCAGAATCTCTAAAGGAAATTTGTCCTTCATGCTGGGAATTGACGCTGAACCGCGAACAATGCTTTGCACAAGCTTGCCAATGATGGGGCAACTATTGGAGTACAACTGAAACAAAGCACACAATATTGCATACAACTATCACGCCAAGTATGGGTAATACAATTGTGCTTACGTAAGGCCTGATCTCCTCCTCCTTAATGATAGACAGAACAACCTTTAGGTAGTGGCATAGCTCCTCATAAGACTCCACCTTGTGCAGGAAAGACCATAGAAGATCCGTGAAGTCCACATCCTGACGTGACCCGGCCAGAATCCTATCCACCTCAGAGTCGCTTTCATCTGGGATTGTACGTGCAAGTTCATCGCAATTACTCAGATGAGTCATAGCAATAATAGTGGCATATATATACCAGCCGTAGCATTATTGACCCACCAAAAGCCGGTGATGTCCTTCCTTTTATGGCAGAATTCCCTCTGGGTCCCAACTGCTGCACGTTTTCTATGAAGGCTTCTAAGCTCTCCTCCATATCCTCTCCTTCGTCGTCGTCATTTCTTCGGGCCCTCCAGACGACACCCTTGTTGTCTAGCCCAGCCGAGAAGCTCTGCAGCGAGGACAGCTCTAGCCACAAATCATAGGAAGGCATCTATGCAGTGGATAAAAGTGCAGAAGGCGTGAGCGGGGGCGGCGGCAAAAGCAGGTTATCGGATGCCAGTAATTATGCCTGTAAACAGCAACACAGAGCCTAACCTTTTCATCACCGGGTTCAATACTGCCCTTGATGCAAGCCAACGCGTCCAGCGTCGGAGCCTCCAAAAGGCTGTGGGGCTTGGTCCATTGCATGCATAGCTGCAGCTGGCTGGAGAGGTCATTGACTGGTTCGCTTTCCTCCTCAGCAGCAAAAGTTTGGTAGGGATCCCCCATACAAAGATTATATACCACACAGGCATGTGACGACATCTGAAAGGGATAGGTTGCAATCGACGTAGACACTCGAGCACTTAAAAAGCAATTTCACCCCCGATCCGCCTCTGCATCCAGCTGCATCGTGCTTTTTCTTGACGATGTCGAACTTCAGGGCCTTGTCTTTTGATGCATACGGACCAGTGCATTCGACTGTTGTCAATGAGAGAGACGACGAAGTCCGTTTGGACCCCATGAAAAGGATTCCGCCATCACCACCGTCCACCACGGCCCAGCAGGGAAGCACACAAGTGGCATCCAGGGACGAAGTCAACACGTTGAATTTGCTCAAAGCATTTCTGCAAAATGTTAAAATAGTTGAAACAACGCAAAGCTCTTTTCTTACGGAATACAGCTGCCTTATACGTCCCTGCAGGCGGGATGCGTCGGTACCCCCTGTTGCCGTCTCCTCTAGTCAACCCGGTTTCACAACTCCAGTGACAAGCGGCATTAAAGGCTCATGTTACACACTCTCCCATTTAAAAGCATAATAGCAGCATACGCTTATGGGATTAAAGAAGTGTTCGTCAGAGCGAAGTGCTCTATCAACCGCAAAGTATCATGACATCAGACGAAATTTGGAGATCTGGGAAAGTGTACGAATGGACGCTTTCTTTGATTATCCGTTGTTCCACAAAGCACGTTTTACAGCCATGCACTATTTGATGGGGATTTAGACGCATTTCTTATAAAATAGAGTATTGCTTTGGCAGAACAAGGCAAGGCAAAGAGCGGAGAGAAGTCTTAATGACGAACTCCGTCAATATTCCCCATCAGTATTTCAACCCACCGACTTTAGGACTTCAACCCCTTGGCCAAGTTGAAACCACGGCCGATTCCCTCTTCACTGGCACACATGATGCTCTTCGCAAAAAGTCCGAAAAAAAAAACCCAAATTGTGCGTACAAAAGCATTGTGCAAGTCCATCCAGGAGCACCGATTTCTGCAGCTGCGTGCAACAACACACTTTAGTCGTATGCAATTCTCGCCCGAAATATCTTACCTCGCCTCACGCGATGACAGGGGCACATAGGGAAGACCGTTTGAGCTCTTGGAGCTTGCGCGATAACAGAGGTTTTCCTCCTCATCAGAAAAACTCTCGTCCAGTGTGAAGGAGCACTTGAGTGGAGATCCGGTCAAGTCAAGATCATGCTCGGTCTCACCCCTATCTTTGGGCACCGTCCTCTTGGGGATTCGTGCAGCAAATACCTTCTGCGTGGGGAAAAAAATTCAGGATACTCCTAATGGAATCATCGTGAAACAGGTAGGGAGGAACCGACATTGCGCTGGACAGCACGGGTGGTGGGAACTACATATGCTACATGTGCAACCGTTTAGTGAACAGTGCCCTGACAGCCTTCAATACGGCCTTTCATCGCGCAACATGCAAGCAAAAATACGTACCTGCGCGTGTCATGCCAATACACCCGATGACATGCAACAACAGTGTGATTCATCCTCCGTACTTACATTGCTGGAGACTGCGGCCTTTTCCTTGAAAAGCAACCAAACAAGTCCTGTTTCTCCCAGGTCGGACAACAGTTGTGGCGGTCTCGACGATGATTCCAGCTCGCAAGTTCCTTGGAAGTCACTGAAATGACAAATACAGTGCGTTTTAGAGTCTCTTGCTCATTTTAATCGCTTCCAGCTCGGCAGCCAGAAGCTGTTGGACAACATCGATGGCAGAAAAAAAAACCATAAAAGATGTCGATTTTAAACGAAAGAGAGGAATAAATACACTACAAACAAATTTTAGGCAGCCAGAAACCAGTTTTAGGTACTACATAAGGTCTTTTCGGTAGTTGCTGGAGACGTGTTAGAGTCGGTGGCGATCTTCTAGAGCTACAGACAAAGCATTTCATCAGGAAGAGTCTCGAGACTCTTCCACTCCAACATGACAAGCGAACGGTAAATAAAAACAGGCTCTCAACTAGAAAATGGGCATTAACCTACAAACGGACAGCTGGGCAAGGCCTTAACGCCCTCTTTGGATTCTGCCGCTCTTGGGCCTTGACGACCCTGGGGTGCCCCCCTTCCCCCACCCCCCACCAAAAACCCAAACCCTTCGCTCTTCGTGTTGTCCACACTCTCTAGTGGCAGAATCCAAAATCGGGCATAAAGTGCTTCTTGCCCAGCTGTGTGTATTTAACTATAACGCCACTTTTCTAGTTGATGGGCAGTCTTTATTTTCCGTCATTAGATTAGCACGTTGCAGATTTGCCTGCTGCAGCGGGCTGTAACGTACTCGCAGCGGGTCGTAAAGTAGCAGTTGCAGCTGTATCAAGAAGTAAAAGGTCGCTTGACCGATCAAAACTAATGAGTAAAAACTGCTCGTCAACTAGAAAAGGGGCGTTAAGCTATAAATGCACAGCTGGGCAAGGCCGTTCCGCCCACTTTGGATTTTGATGCTCTCGGGCCTTGACGTCCCTCGGGCTCCGCTAGATGGCTCTACCTGACAGCGTATCTAGAACTTGGCCCGTCCCTGCTCTTGATATAGTACAAACGCCTTGTCTAAACACCAAATACAGGATCGTCAGCTAACGACGCTGCTGCAGGAGGAAGAAGCAGGAGGCCGCGAAGAAGGTTTTTGGCACATTTTTGGCACTAATCATCGCGCTGCTTCCACAGCAGCGCGTAAAAGAATATAGTGTGAGTGCACAAAAAATTCAAACATTTGCTATTCGAATGTACAGTTCTACGAAACCGCGTGTGTCATGGAAGTAGTGGAGGGGGCGTCCAAAAGCGGAGGCTACCAGGGAGGGGATGCACACCATCGGGAAGTGGTCAGGGCCATGAAGACGGGCAAAGCGAATGACTTCAAAGGTATCGAAGAAGCAGAGGGAAAGAGCAGTTATGGAGAAGGGGACATCGGTCTGTAGTTGACCACCAACAATCACCAAAAACAAAACAACAACAAAGAGTGCACCAAAAACAAAACATTTCAAGAACACAGTGCACGTAAATACAATGCCTGCTTTCTCTTCAGCGGTGGATAATTAGTGCCAAAAATGTGCCCAACGCATGCTTAAGGTAGAGCAGCTCAAAGAAGTCACTGCCGGTCTCATAACCTCGACTTTGACAGACACTTCTACGGACACGTTTCTTTCAGACATGGCAAGTGCCAGGTGCCGCTAAGGGGAAGAGCCATGGAGTTGCTTTCGTGGCACTCCATCACTCTCACGGTCATGATGTCGCCGACCCTGGCCAAGGCCTCCTGCGACTGCCCCCTCCAGACAAGCCAGCGTTACTGTGAAAAGTTCAGTCAGGAAGAGTCATGAACCTTCATCTCTTCTTCCTGCATCTATCCTCCAGCATTTACCTCTTGCCGCTACTGCTCATGTTGCCAGTGGTGGCGACAATGAGCACTTCTACGATACCGCTCTTCCAGTGTCCTCTCAGCTCTTGCACGAGCGACCACCTACGTTGCAAGTGTGAGAAATTCACCTTTTTTGAACGCTTTTACGCCATGCATGTACCTTACTCACGCGAGCTGGTGATAAAGTGTAAGGGCGGATTATCGGACTTGTCGGAGCTGGAGAGACTTGAGATCTCCATTGGCAATACCTTTCCTCTTGTTGTCGTCAAGTGCGATTACGAGCACTCGCTGGCCGACATCTTACGTGCTGTCAACGTAACTAGTCTGGAAATGCTCGCAATAGACTCATACATCACCGAACAATCACTACTTGAATTTGAAGGGTTGCCATTTGTCGTGAAGAGTCTGCAGCTCCAGCAGCAAATTAAAAAGCTTCCTGAAACAGGTATCCCACCGGAGGGCTTCTCCAACGGACTGATCCACGTCTCCATCGCGAACACAAAGATTACTCAAGTGCCAAACGGATTCTTTCGCCATTTACACGGTCTCAGGAGTGTCAAGATCAAAGAAAACAAAAAACTCTATTCACTGCCCAATGGCACATTTATAAACCTCACCAATCTCACGGAACTGTTATTCATCAACAACGTCAACCTTACGACATTGACTAACGCCCACCTGCAGTGGTTGCCCAAGTTGAGTTCACTCCAGCTGTTGGACACTTTCTCGGGACCGTTGCCTTCAGATCTCCTAATGAATAATTCTTTGCTACAAGACTTGAAAATTCGCCGTGGAAACTGTGGGAGCCGCCGTGGGTTCAACAGAACGGACTGCAGCACCAAATTCGACGCGGACTTCTTCAGGAACTCACTTATCTTACGTCGGTTCGAGTACATCGGGGGGAAGAATTCAAACACGACGTTTGAGCCTGACAGTTTTAGAGCCGCTGCGAACTCTCTTCGCGTGTTATCCCTCGAGAACGTGCGTCTCTTGCCATCCGGTGATCTCACAATCATACAACCGCTCGCACATCTGAAAAATCTGACTCTGCTGTCCTGCGGCTTGAAGGACGTGTCTCTCTCACACATCCCTGACAGCGTGGAGGACATCAAGCTCGGCAAAGCCAATTCCATTTCCTGTTCAAAATGCGATGCTGTTGATGCACTGAGGGAGCTACAAAGCGCCAACAGACTCAAAGACGCCGATGTCATGACCTTGGAATGTGGACTTGGGCTATCTGAGGCTAAAAAGCAGTTCTGCTCATTCAGCTACTTCTACTATGTCGTCATTACAGCAGGGCTTTTCTGTACCACCATAGCCATAACGGTGGCTTGTCTCTACTGGAGTCGGCACCGTCAACGCAAAGGCACTGTCGCAAGTGATAACGATAAACCCTGCGAGTTTGATGCCTTTCTGAGCTACGCGGAGCGCGATGAGGACTTAGCGTGCGAAATCGTGACCCGTCTAGAGAGCGATGATTACGGCCTGCGCTGCCTCGTGCACTCGAGGGATTTCAGTGCTGGAGCTTTCATCCTAGACAACATCGCGGAGGCCGTTGGAAATTCTAGAGTGACAATACTGATCGTGTCGGTGTCGTTCCTACAGAGTGACTGGTGCCGGCACGAAGTAACATTAGCCGACAGAGCCGGGGGCCATGTCCTCGTCGTCATGAGGACCTCGGAGGGACACAGGCCGACAGATGAAGAGCTGAAGAAGCAGCCGGAGATCCAAGCGCACGTCTCAGCCAAGACGTACTTGGAAGAGAGCGACCCGAGATTTTTTGGAAAACTGACCAAGTTCATTTCTGAGGACAAGAAAGGGCGTAAAAAGCTTTTTCGGAAGTGGCAGCAGCTGCCAGGATCGCGACGTGCGAGTGATGGCCGCGGCTGGTGTGATCAACAGGAGTTGGAGATCTTTGAAGCTTCCACTCCCCAGAGGTCATGACACGTTTGGAAATGTTGTTGCTCACCTTCTGAGTCGGTGCTCGGTCTCTCTGTGGCTCTGAGAGAGGCTGAGCTTCTTTTCGGTAGAAGACATGGTCCTCAGATACTCGAGAACGTCACAGCGAATCTCAATTTTTCAGAAACCTGAATTCGGTTTCCCAAAAATTAGAAAACCGAGTGTTTTCTTGTTCAAAACAGATGGCGCCACTCAGTGGGACAAGGAAATAAAATGCATAATATTACTACAACAGGTGATGCGAATGCGAGAAGAAAACGGGCATAGTAAGGTATGATACTTAGAGGATAAATCGACTTTGTCGATGTTTTTCAATGTTGCCAAAAATACAACGATTTTGCTATATTTGGTGTCTTTAATTTTCGTTCCGACTTCCTGACTCCACTTTTGGAAGAAAACAAACAAAAATATTAGAGGATAACCAGCGCGAACTCAGGGAGCTGCAAGTAGGGATGAATCGGGCTGCCATTTTGCGGGTTTCGGGCTATGCGGGCTGCGGGCTGGTCCGCGGGCCAGATCTCAAATCCCAAATCTCCCCCCTAACCCGGAGTTGACAAAGTGTCCAACCAATCTGTGTACAGATTATTGCAAATCTTTACCAACTGGTGGTAAAGATTAAGGTAAGGAATATTGTGACAAGTGTTTTATTCATACTGTTCCCTTTCCTGTCCCGTTGTCATTTCTCACAAACTACAGCAATTCGGGCTAGTCTTGCGGGTTTCGGGCTGTGCGGGCTGGGCACAACCAGATTTCGGACTGCGGGCTCGCGGGCAAGTGCTCGACCCGAATCCATCCCTAGCTGCAAGGGAGAGATCTAGGAGCTGGTAAAGCAGAGTAATGACGACTTCACTTGCGACAACACCACTACGACTTGGTTAACGTTGGCGCGCCCCCTTGTCGCCAGTCGAGATTCGAGACCCCCTCCCGTGATGCCTCGAGTAGTACGTCCGGAGTCTTCTTCCGAGGATGAGGAGGGTGCGGGGACTTCATCAGGTCGGAGGACCAAGAAGAAAAGCGCTTCTCCGCAGTCCCAGACCTTGAGGCAGGGCACCCGGTCACACTTGTCACAATCGCAGTTGTCACAATCACAGTCACAGCGTCCCCACCACCAGTTGTTTACGGAGGAAGATGTGGCGCGCAAGGTGGCCGATTGCGTCGTCTTTATCTTAGCCCAGGAGCGCAAACGGGCACCTATAAAAAAGGCGGACGTCCTCAAGGCCGTCGAGCTGACCGGGCGCCCAAAGGAGCTACAGGATCGCGTCTTTGTCCGGGCGCGCGACAAGCTAGCACACATCTTCGGGATGGAGCTTGTCGAGTCACCGGACCAGTCAAAGAAGGGAATCTTCTTCTTGTTAAATGCCGTGGAGTCCCAAGGCTTCTGCGTCGACGAAGCCGAGAGCGCCCGCCTAGGTGCGCTGTTCTGTGTCCTCGGCCTTCTGCTAATGTCCAACGGTCACGCCACTGACCAGGAGGTCATCTCATTTCTCCGCATGTTGGGATTCCCGAAGTTTTCCCCCGGAAAGGAAGACGAGGAAGCCAAGAACCTCTTGTTGAGGGAATGGGGAGCGAGACAGCAATACCTGGATATTGCGAAGGTGGGCAAAAGTATTGAGGTAATCGGACATATTTCGTGAGGTTATCGTAAGGAGAACCATCTTTTTAAAACCATTCTGACCTCTTATGCTGTATGTGTGTGTTGTACCAGTGGATTTTTTTTAAATCTCGAAACAGCAGACTAATATCTTCCAAGTTCTTAGCCTCCTCCTGCGCGTTCCTGATGTTACACATGAAGGACTAATATCCTTGATGGATCTGGGGAGCATCTTTAACCTCTTTCCCGTCATGAACGAGTAATGGGATATACTAATGAGAGCAATATTCTTTTTTCGACAATACTCGTCCAACACTTCCAAAACCAACTACTTTGCTAAGTCATTCCATGCATATGTCCTCATTAAATGGTATGCATGGCAGACTAGGCTTGCCATAGCAATCACTGAGTGCTATTTGAGGGGGGGGGGAATGGAACAAAAGGTTTTAATTTCATAATCAAAATGCTGCATAAAACCAAAACGAAAAAAAAGAATCATCTGAAAATGAAGAGATTAAGACCGTTTAGCCCATTTCGGTAAAATTAGGCGCTACGGGAGTCCCGAAACTGCCGAGATGAGTGAGAGTCAGACCAGGGAGAGGATGACAGCCGCGGCCAAGAGCAACCCGGAGGCTGCTTGATCTAGAGGGTTGACCTGGACCAAGCTTTGTCTTGGTCACCCCTTGACTGTTGTAAACAATTTCACTCGAAACTCGCTTCTCATTCTTATATGTCGAACCGTTCTCTTGTCCACTAATGTAGAACAACTTCGGAGACACGGACAACCCTTCGTATACCATCCGCTGGGGTCCCCGAGCTCAGGTGGAGGTGAAGCCCAGCCGCGTGCTCCTCTTCATCAGTCACATCTATGGAGTCAACCCGAAGTCATTCAAGGAACAATACGACCGGGTGGTCAAGGATGAGGGCGAAGAGGCACTCAGAGTGGAAGAGGACGAGGACTGAATGTGAAATCACTGCATTTGGCTGTTATTTGATGTACACGAAAATTACAAAGTGTATGCTACAAACACTTCCCCGGTCTCATTCTGTCATAAGTATGCACTGTTATCTTAAGTAGTTCCTCTTCTTGCTCGCCGGCACATCTTCCTCAAGAGACGTGCGATGCGAGTTAGGCTGTGTTCAAGAGATTGGAGTTGCCGCAACCTGCAACATTATTTTTACTACTGCAACCATATTATGTAGTGAAGCAGTCGCAGTTTGCAGCAGCTGTCGCCCTCTTGTGACCGTACCTTAAGGAATACACCCTAAAAGCAAACTGTCTGAAAGATGATTCCAGTTTTAATATTACAGGGTGGCTTTTATGAAGTAGCCACTAATGGTTTTGGGAAACTGCCAAAACTGACTTAATTTTCTGAATGCACTTTCTTGTACAATCGCCTGATAACTCAGGACTTCACATTCTAATTTCATTGAAAGTGGGACCTTGGGAAGGAACAATCCAACTGGAAGAAGTCGTTCCTGGCTTTCCCTACTTGAAAGCTATGTAAAATCATCATAATTAGCGAAGAGCAAATGTATTGCCGAAGGAAAAGTGTTATTGTACAAGCACCCTATCGTAAATTTCAATGATATGCCTTGTAGAGTTTGATCACCGGTATACGCATATGAGGTACTTAATTTTTTTTAACTTGGGTATTGACAAAATGTATGGAGCAGAAAAACAACAATTTTGGGGCAAGCCAGGAGTGTCTTCTTTCCAATTCGATTTTTTCTTGGCATGATTCCATTTTTCAAGGAAATGGAATGAATTGGAATACGAAGTACTAAGATAATGCGGGAAATTGAGCAGAAAATTCCAGCCAGGTCCGTAAGGTAGTGTTGATACAGTTCGCAAGGAAGAAGCTGTGGAACTCTGAGCTACATTGATGTGTGCAGCTGCTGCACATACCTGGCTAGCACACATCCTGTACATATGCACGTAAGACAAGAATTGCCTATAAAGAATTACATTCAGAAATGAAGAGCATATTTTCAACTGAAATATTATTTTTGGGGGAGATTTATCAGTAAGACTCTCAGCTTTTAACTCATGGAGCGGAAGACAAGATTGATAGCTCAGGCACACAATCAGCTGTTGCAAACTGCAGTGCTGCATGAAAAGTGACGCTGAAAACATTGCCAGTTTTCGCTGTTTGTGGCTGTTTGGGCTACTTTTTTTGGCAACTGAAATTTTCTGAGGTGCTGTCGGCCCCTTGGCTCTGAAGAGGAGGACAAGGGAGAGAGGGATCAGTATGAGAGTCGGGTCAGCTCAGAGCCAGAGTCAAGCACCAGTACTGACACTGACAAAATGGGGAAGAACCCCATGGCCCTGCATGAACTCTCTCTTCAACTTCCTCTCCTCCCCCAAACATAAGAAGGATTCTGGCGGGGGTTAGGGGAGCTGCAAGACCACTATCAAGTGCACTGAGAAAGAGCACCCCGCATCACCTAAGGGCGAAATTACACGTACGGGCTAGAGTGGCGGGCCGGCTATTTTTTCAGCCTGCCCGGCCAAATTTCCAGCCTGCCAAGGGCGGAATTACACGTACGGGCTAGAGTGGCGGGCCGGCTACTTTTTCAGCCTGCCGGGCCAAATTTCCAGCCTGCCAGGCTGAAAAATCCTCCCGGCCTCCAGGCGGGCCAAATTAGAACGAGTTCTAATTTCAGCCCGCCCGCCGGTTGCAGCTGATGCTGTCATCGACAAATGCTGTAAACATTACAGGCTCAAGGCACAACAAATTTTATAAGGACCAAGATCTGGATTGCCTATTGCCTTCTCCTGCC
>JAAUXU010004567.1_pt1 | contig 19072 bp, 15 predicted proteins | sample 7278151 | NCBI WGS metagenome assembly JAAUXU01 (sample SAMN14350113, study PRJNA611818) | marine sediment metagenome | isolation source: surface marine sediment (1.8m) | place: French Polynesia: Moorea | collected 2018-08 | reverse complement strand
TGTTTGTTGGCGGGGTCTCTTAGAGGGAATGGGAGTCCCAACAAGAGAAAAGGAGTAACTCTGGTTGAGTCTTTTCCTGCCCCGTTTAATGGCAAACATCTAAGTGCTTAATGAACATTTATGCCTGGCTTGGCGGGTTCACCAGTGACTTAACTTGCTCTGTCCTCTGTTCCATGGCCTTGCCAATACAGTCCATTTTCATGAACCTGACAAGCCCGTGTAGGTCAAGAGGTCTTCATTTCATTACTTTTAATAATAAGCTTGTAAGCCTATAGCAATTAGCCATGTAGTTCACAGTAAGTAGCGGATTTATCCGGGACACCTGGTAGTCTCATAGCAGACAATAGTTGCCATAAATGTGATAATGACAAAAAATTGAGATAACTTCTGAGGGAAGCTAAAACCGGGCAACTTCGTGGAAGATGACTGCTTGTGTTTGATCCTATGATAAAGGTTAAGAAAAAGCACAGGTACCCCAACCAATATTCGGTTCATGTTTCAGATATTCTTTGGCTGCTACAATAAGGAGCATTCACTGTAGTTAGTGAAGTACCGTACATGAGAGAAGATAGGCGGGGGTACATCATTCAGTCCTCACCTGTTTTTCATAAACATAAAGTTAAATGTGGTGTTGAGACACGACATCATGAGATCTGCCAGGCTGAGGTTGACCAAGAAGTAGTTGGTGACACTTCGCATTCGACGGTGACCTGTGTCATGCAAGAAGAAGAGTAAGACTGTTCAGCAATAAGTACTGTAAAGCTGAAACTGATTCACTGCTTGTTGACGTCAAATTTTCCATCACTGACAGTTCTTCTTTAGTTAGAGTGGGCTGGCAAGGGCCGGCCCGAGGGTATATAAATCAGGCTAATTCAAAGATTTCAACTTCGGATTTTCATGGTGGAAAATTGGCGTAGCTGGTACAAGACTCATTTTCTGAAGAGATATTGATTTACTGTCTGCACTTCCTCTTAATCTGACCCTATGCCAAAAACCCATGACGGAAAAATATGAATTTTCAGAAAAAGTACCTGGTAGTACCTAAACTATCCTAATGCAGTGTTTGCCATAAATAATGTCGCTTGGTACAAATCGTTGTGCTATGCTTAGTGGGATAATTGTAAGGTCAAATGTAAGGTTGGAATGTGTGATGGAGAATGTTAGACTTGGGATCTTACAGTTTGGTCAAGTTTCAGGCACTCATTGTCATGTCAGAGCACTTTACGTGTGATGAGTTGACAAGAGCACCTTGCCGGTCGCTGCAAAAGTCTGATGTTTTTGACCACTTTTTAAAAGTGAAAGTCCCTCGAAGCCCCTCGAAAGTGGCGTGGCGGGGGTGGCAGGAGCCCCCCAGAAAATTTCACGCATGACCAGCTTCGTGTTGAACGTGAAGCGAGAGTCAAGATCAGCTTCAAGGGCGAGATCAGCTTCGAGTCAAGGCAAGACCAGCTTCAAGTCGAGGCAAGATGCCAAAATGAAGCACTGTAGTTGAATGAAACTACAAACAAAATGCTTACAGCTTTGTCACAGGGCTTTCAAAATCTGAACACCTTCTTATGTACTGAACTTATGTAGCAAAATCTTATTACCATGTAGGGGGATCAAACAATTTTTTGGGAAAATCATTTGCCTACATCTTCACCATTTGGCATAGGTAACAAACCTACGATGCCTTCAGTCAAATTCCAAAATTTCATTTTTTGACCTAGCCCAATATACATATTTTAAAATTTCACTTTATGAAGTTGAAGTTATTACTGAAGATGGCTAAAAAATATTGCTCCGAGAACAACAGGTCTTCGTTCGTTTGCGGTTAGTGGTCGTTGTTCCGAAAATCCCCTTTGATGGAGAAAAATGTCATTGAAGTTCCTTGAAAATGCAAAAGCTGCTCTTGCATTAATCTTGTCGGGGCAACCTTTGTGAGGCTGTAGCTTTTATTTGTGGCGCATAAACAAAAAATATTTTGCAATGTTGCCGGTGCATTTTTCTTCGTTTTTAAAAGTCGGATCACCCCGTTTCGTCAGCATTGCATGTACGCCGTGTGGGGTCTACCAAAAAACCGGACTCGCAGTAGTTAGTCGGAGTCGTATTTCCCGCTCTTTCTAGCTGAAATTTTGAACTGATTATGTTTCGCTCAACTTAGTTAAAGAAACAAAATGAGAAACGTCTCCTGCCCGTCCAAAATGGACAAAGTTTGAGAGCTGGTTATCAAGGATCGATACGCCTGTGCAAAGGCTGTCAACATCAAGTTCGCCATCAACAGGCAGACTTCGTACAAGATCAAGGGGCTTCGGAAGGAGTCTGGGGGCTTCTCGACATGCAAGCGAAGAGCAAGACAAAGATTAGGCCTTACAGAGGCCAATTTAAGCAGGATTAAATGGACAAATCGATGGCCCAGATGTCACAGAACTTGGCCTTCCCCACCGGGAACACCAGCAGGGGCATCAAAGAACTCGACGGCAAGTCCCAGGCTAGCACGAACCCCCCCTTACTGACGACAGTACTGAACGAGCACCAATTTGACACAGCCAAGGTCTTGCTGAACCGCCTGAAAAAAGGGGATGAGGCCACGTGATTTTCAGCGAAGGGAACAACTTTAGCTTTGTTATGTTCAATAACTACCACTACAACAGGTATTTGGACTTCGGCCACTCCCCTGATAATGTCAACCTTATCCCCAAACCGAAAAATCCCCAGTGTGTGATAGTGCTAGTGTGTGACAGGGGTGTGCTAGACTTAACGTTAGATGGCAAAACGAGTCCGACCATCTCCTTCCCTCCCCACGCCTGAAACGCAACACGGTTGTGTGCATGGACAAGTGGTTTTCATTCCTGCCCGACTGGCGAATTGGCTCTATTCCCTTTACTTTTCAAACTTGGCAGAACCAGAAGACACTTTGCATATCTGAACATTGACATGATTGTCTCCTCCTGTCAATGATAACGTCGGTGCTTTGCAACTGCTTTATGTCGGTGTCAATGTCAATATATCGGGCAGCATTATCAGGAAGGGGGCCAAAAGGTTCATGCCAGGCCAAGGTTGCAGGCCTTGGTCAAGGCTGAGGGTGGTTTCATAGAGTAAGAAGAAGTGCAGTTGAGGGACATTGAGGCTTTTTTCCACAATCAATTGTTTCTTTGTAAAAGGGCTCGTGCACCTCCAATCAGGTGAAGGAGCAAGACAAGAGTAGTCCGTGTTCAGGACCGTTTACTTTTCCCTACTGATGGCACACATAGCACCAAGCAAACATTTCATTCTACCCCAACAGACCCATCTCTCTATCAATGTCATCAATTTTCATGACTCTGATGGGTCCTCTTAGGTTCGGGGGATCCCCTGAAATAAGGAGTTTGTGGAATGAATTCATGTGCAATCACTTGTGCTATGAATAAATTTCTTTCAATCCTTCCCGCAGAATCTACAAGTCGGACTTTGAACTTTCCCCAGTTTCACTCTGTGGTATTCCTCGTACTTATGGCCAGTAACAGCTTGGACGACTCTACCTAGTGCACTGTGGTCAAGTTGGATTGCAACCCAGAACTCTTGGAATTGAATTCAGAATTCTACCTGTCGACAAGTGGTAGATTCACACCACCTTTTATCCCTCAGTTGGTTGAAATAGTCTTGAGTCATGCCATTCCATTGCACAGCCGCTTTTTCTCACGTAAAAGAGCGTGGAGACAAGTGAAAAAGCATGAACAAGATTGTTTGTTTGACCGAAAATTATTCTCCCAAGGAAATTTCACTGATTCTCGAGTGAGCTTTCAACTGTTCTTTTTATGAGGAATGAATGAAAAAAAGGGTTGAAGGCTCACGGGAGGATCAGAGTGAAGTTGTGAGTGAGAAAAACTGCTTATTTCTTTTTTTTTATCAATTATCAAGTTCTCTTCAATTAATTTAATAGACATTTGTTCACCGTCAATTTGAAGTTAGACCTAGCATATTCATTTTTGCCGCACAATGCAAGGTCTCCTGTAAAGTAAAAATTAGTGGAAAAACCTCCCCTGGTTTAAAAAAAGCGGAGTCGTTTGAAATCAAAGCTTTGATTATGGGCAAATATTATTTTTGTTTGTTTGTTACTGGGTCTCTGCTAGGGATTGATGCACTAGCAGAGGGAAGGAGTAACCCTGGATTGGGTCTTTTCCTGCCCCGATTTGGTGGCAAACATCTAAGTGCTTAGTAGACTGAGATGCCTGGTTGGATGAGTCCACCAGTGTGCTTTACTTACTCCGCCCTCCTTTCCGAGGCCTTGCCAATGCGGTTCACTTTCGTGAGCCTGACAAGACCATAGAGGTCTGAAGGATGGCAGATATTAATAATAATACAGTGGAACACGCTAAATAGAGACACGCTTATTGGAGACTTTGGCTTCTTAGAGACAAAACACCAGGTACCGAAAAATTATGACATCAATTATTACTCTTATTGGAGACACAGCATGGATAATAGAGACAGAAACTGCCCACAATCTGATACAAAACTAGTACAACTTTACTTCATTTTATACACAAACTCACCCTGTGCAAAGAGGGTTTGAGGACTTCTCCATGCTTCGCACTCTTGAACAAAAGTTGCAGCCAAGTCTCAGTCACAATGTCACACAAAGTAGTCTAGACCACTTTTTCTCTGTAATTGCCAAAGAAAAATGTCTTTTGCCACTTTCAAGCTTTTCTCTGTCTTTTTGACATTGTATTTTATTGGCACAGTTATTAGAGACACATGCTTATTGGAGACAAAACTTGCAGTCCCAAAGTATCCCTAGTAAGTGTGTTCCACTGTGCAAGCTGTTTAGCTTAAAATAATCTCTGGTGTCTGCTTGATCTGGTGGTTGGGCAGCATCAGAAATGCTCATAGTAATGAGGATATTAGCCATCAAACCTTTTGAGTTATAGTTGAGATCAAAATCACACCTACTGTGACTGTACTTCTTCAGTTTTTGCACTGAAAGTGAAGGATTTTCCCCTTAATATGATGAAGCCAAACTACTAAAAAAAAAACAGTTTTGAGACTTTGCAACGTCTCTGCATGCTGCAGAGACGCTGCTGGTGGACGATCAGTACAGTGGATACAGTGCGACGATCAATTTCGTGTAGAAGTTGAGCCCAATGCTTTGGCAGACCCTGTACATAAAGCTCCTGTCATGAGACACCAAAGTTGGTGTCGGCATAGTTTGTTACTTTGAGGTCCAAGTTTCCCCCCAATATTGTTATTGCAGGGCATTGCCTGAGTATAAAAACTGTCAGCAGCAAAAATGTTTCTATTTTGAGGATCATTGTTGCTTATGGGACTCCTATTTCAAGGTTCTATATTGTGTACGTTGTGTGGAGTCCTTGTCTTAAGTAACTTCAGGGGCTGCTGCAGACGCTACAGCTTCTGGTCTGGCACCTGCATCTGAAATTCAGAGATTACTTGTCAAGATCCAGCACCAGGAAGAGCAACTTCACGACTGCCTTTTTCGCGTTTAGAGTGCGCAGACCCTCAGAGGGATTCCTGCTGGCATGAGCGAGTTTTCCGGGATGGGTAGGATGGGTTCGGGGTCTTCGGAGGATTTCAGGCTAATTCGGCAAAAATTTTCTCGGGGCTCCTACCCCGCTACCTACCCTGATTCTGGAGATCCCCACCCCTTCCCCACCGAACCTCCCTGGGCATGCAAGCACACGCAACGTCCCACTTTGGGTGTGAGACTGTTGGAATCCCTAGGTTGTGTGAGACACACATCAATGCATGTGCACTGACTGAACTAGACTAGGGGTTTGTTTCGAACCTGAAAGCGGAAGTAACTTAAGTAAGTCCACGTAAAGTGATGCTTGTTATGTTGATGCCTTGTTATTTGACGTGCGATCTTTTCTCTTCAGGGAGTTTTGGATTTTTATTGAGAGCTGTTGCACGAGGAGCAATGCTGGGGGAGCACTGCAAAAAGACGAAGATATATTACTTTAATTTCGTGTTTGGGCGAAAATAAGGTCGTTCATATTTTTCGCTCACAGTAAGGAGGAAATGACAGAAATGAAAAAAATCGTTCGTCAATCTTGTGTCTTCGTGTCGCACTGATCGAACTTCAACTTGAAATTCAAATCCAAAACGTTTATGTTTTGCTTATGGAAGCAAATTCGCCCTGCGGAAATTGCTGACGCAAAGTACTGCACAGTCTCTCAAAATGTTCACGAACTCACCGAGAACTATCCAGAAGACAACGAGATTGCCCAAGATGGCCGTAGTAATCATGAAGCCGAACAGGACTGTCCAGCAAATCGCTGCTGTTGTTTCCATGTGGAACGGGGAATTGCCAATCCCTCCGCCACCGTCTCCAGCATCGCCGCCGATCCCATCGTGGAGAGCAACTGTGTCTTCTATGTGCTCCCCACTGGCTCTGCTATCGTCACCATTGTTGGGAGGTGATGGCATCATTTTGTTGCTGCTCGTCCTGTAATGACTTTCTTACATTGCGTTACTCACGAAGACGCGTGGTTCGAAAGCGACACAAAATTGTGTTTGTGTTCTAAGTGCAGATCAGCAGATGCTGTGGATTTGTTGAGACTTAAGTTTTTAAACAACCGAGACTTTTTTACACCATCACGTGTATTCCATATTCATTAAGCATTCATAACTACGTATTATTGCATACGTGTAAAGCAGCACTTTTTCTTCTGAGTTTTCAATGATAAAATTCGAAGGAATTTGGTAATTAACCAAGGAAAAGTAATTGCCAATTTCATGCATGCAATTTGTAATTAGATGTCCGATTTTTTTTCTTTTCTGAGCAGTGCAGAGTTGTTCTGCTCCCTCCCTCCTGTAGCTGCCTCATGTCACCATTGAGCTCCTAAATAGATGGAGGTAACAAAGGCAAGAGGTAAACAAAACTCAACAGCTGAGTCTCACAACAGACTCACAACTTTTGTCTCTCTGTTCTAAAACGGGTCTTTTCATTAACTGAATGGGACTTATTCTTACTGACATTAACCCACTTGGGCTTCATGTTTCGGCTGCCCCTGTAGCAGCCCACAACTGCACAAGTGGGCATTTTTGCTTGCTCTTGGCACTCCCTGGTATTGCTGAAATCAAGTCATTCAAGCCAATCAATCGAAGGATATGGTTTTGAACCAGATTATTTCTAAAATGTACTGTAGTGACACTGTAGTGAAAACTGATTGTTTGTGTCAACAGTCAGCTCCACATGTTCAGCCGGTGAGTTTTCAGCTGAGCTTGCCTACACTAAGCAGGGCCGAATTGGCCTCCACCGTCTGTGTCTTACGATGTCGATGCTTGTCACCCCCTCCCTCCTCTTACTCTCTCCTAAGCAGTGCACAAAACTGGGTAATACACTTTATTTTTGCCCCCAAACCGGAAAATATACCATATTTTCTGATTTTGGCAAAAATGAAGTGTTTTGGAGAACATAGCGTAGTTTCATATTGTTGGCCTCGCAGTAAATAGGACAGGAAAAACTGGCAACCAGTACTTTATTTCAAACGTATCTAGTAGATGACAGGGTCCAACACAGTGCACGACCAAAAAAGGCTAGGTACTAAAAAATCTATCTGCCCGTAACATTGCCTTCAAATTTCATGGAACATCATGCGAACCTGTGCAACTACCACATAAGCCAGTGGATTTGGTCTCGGACTAGCTTGGACTCCGTTATTGAACTCTTGCTACATACACAGTGCTGGCCGCAAAAAAACCAAAGGGGCAAAAGAGTGGCAAATCCCCATGGTGGACTAGCTCTTAAGGTGGAATCTTCACGTGGAATTGATTACCCAGACACCGCTTGACAAGAGCACGTACGCATCTTGAGAACGTACGCTCTACAACAGCACCAAGAGAAACAGGCGGCGCAGGTGGACATAGCTGTTTCTCCGCAGTTTGTACATGTTTGTTGTTTGACTGTGATGATGCCTTTGCCTCCGCAACCAGGTCGCCCATCATCCTTGCACCGTGCCGCAAAAATCATCGTTACAAAATGTGTGAACAAAAAGAGGCAGAGCACAAGGAAATGCTGATTTACTGCTGCTGGTTTTCTGATGTCCAGACTGTGCACTGTGAACTCTGGATTGTTTGCAGCGTCACAAATCCCACAACCCATTGGTGCCAAAGCTGACGCAGAGGCAGAGGGAACATCGACTTTGTTTTGCTCTGAAGCATTAGAATTGGTCCTATGCCATGTTATAAAAGAATCTCCAATTGAGCTGAAGTTTAACGTGCCCATACCAGACACCACCTAATATAAGCACCTGATATTTCAGCCCAATTGGAGACACTTTTATAACATAGCATTTTTGAAAATATGAATTCAGGCAGTCTTATGTTCTGTGCTACTGTACTAAAACTTCAAGCCATTTTAGGTACGTGGGGAAATCATTTAAGAATTTTTTTTAGTGAAACATGCATGTTTTGACCAGTTGCCACTTTTTAAGCCTGAAAAAAATTGAAACGCCCTATATATATTATAATATATATATTATATCGTCGCTCCCGCCCACCAGCAGACTCGACCATAGCTCAACATGAAGCTGGTCTTGCCTTGACTCGAAGCTGGTCTTGCCCTCGAAGCTGGTCGTGGCTCGACCAATTTTTGACACACACACACACACACCATGGCAATAAGGTTAAAAGTACATATGTTCAGTACATACCAAGGTGCTCAACTTTGAAAGCCCTGTGACAAAGCTTTAAACTTTTTGGTTTTAGTCTCATTTGACTACAGTGCTTCATTGATGCAATTCAAAAATGTCAGTAGCATGGGGGGCTGTTCGTTAATTTTTTTAATATGTTAGGTAACTACCTACATCCCTGTCCTGGATAGTTTTACAAAGTATTTCCAGAAATAGGTCTCGTCATTTGATGAATGTTGCTGCCCACATGCACTTTTGCTACTTCATAAGCTGTTGCTATACATAGGGTTGCAACAAATGTCGGTGAAGGATTTGTCCCCAAGTAGTGTTACTCTTATGGTGTAAATGTGACCCAGCGAAACGCAGCGAGTCTGCCTTCTTAATAAAAAGATAAAAATATCAGTTGCTATTTTTTCATCCCATGTTTTCACCCCTGTCCATTTTACAACCAAATCGGGAGAAAGTGGGTGATCCCAAAGAACAAAATGCATGAAAGTTTGGTTCCTAATCCCTAGTAAAGGACGGTCTTAAAGAGCTATGAAAGCTGTTTTTGTCTGACCTTTTTTTGTTGCAGATGACAGAGGGGTATTTATTGGTGGAGCACAATAAATGAATCCAAGCTGGTCCGAGACGGTGTCCAACGGCCTTGTGCGATTATTGCACAGGCACGGGTGACGTTTCATGGAGTTTAAATCACCCTAGTCGGAGTTTTAAGCGTCTGACCTCTTTTGTTGTGCACTGTAAAATGCAAGTGCCCGGTTTTTTTATTCACGATCACCAACTTCGCAGAGACGCGTTTGAGCCCTGTAAGATTCTATATGGTCCAGGTCATAAGGAAGCAGACGTGCTTTGTACTCATGTCTGGCCTAAGTAATGCGTCCTCCTGCAAAAAGCTGCCCCAGGATCGCTTCCTCTTCCTATCCCACATGCATATAAACACACTGTGAAAACGAATCGTGTCCCCAGTCTGAAATCAGACTTTGCTGCCTCAACTCCCTCGTTGCTACCCTCTCCATCCTCGTTATCCTTGCCACGATCGTCACCCCCTTCCCCCTTCTCATCTGCGCCACTCTCATTATTGCACTTGTATCCTATCCACTGCGCTATCGCTACCTCTACTGCATTAGTGCGTAGAATCGTAGCAACACGTTACGACCATTAAGAAAGCCACTTGCGTCAGACTTCAATTTGCCTCCATTGAAATGACTTCCTTCCCCTGGATTTTATGGCCCCCGAGCAGTCCTACTTTGCCCGAGGCCAATGAAGACCTTCGCCATCAGTCGGGAGTAAAGGCGAAGTGGATACCATTTAAGCCGTGTCAACTTTGACGTCACTTCACTGTTAACCTCTCCGTTCCGTAATGCGCATAGGGTATTTCAAGTGCTTAGATTTCCATGTTCTCTCCTCAAGAACAGAAGAAGATGAAAGAAAGGGTTTAGCGTAAATCCAAACTGGCGGTACAATGTGCAAATCAGCTACGTACAAAGGGTGAAAAAGCAAACACTTCCTCTTCTTCAAAGGCATCTTACCGCTTCAAATGACGGTTCATCCACACTTCCGCAGGCAAGCAGCTTACCTCTGGTCGGACTACCTGGTGGGGATGGCGCCACCTGACCTATGACGTGCACATGACGACCTCCAGTGATGACGCTTGCACAAACGCCACAGATGGTTCTGCGCATTTGGTCTCACTGCAAACGTTCAACTGGCAGCTTTCTTCTGTTTGCGTGTCTTCAAAGCTTGTTCCTTCGTGAAAAACTCAGGAAAGACGAGCACACCTTTCTCCGCTCTCTTCCCGACGACGCTCGGACTTCTCTGTTCCGAAAGTCTCGGGGGTGGGGTGGGCGGTGTCACTACAAAGGCATGATACAGTCGAACTCCGATATGATCACTTCTTCTTCTTTGATTGAATCGAGGATAAGCCCAAACCGCCATTTTCTTAGCTGGTGAAGAGAACTAAATTCCTCTATTTACTTTCTTGAAAAAAGACATTTTAGCCTAAGGTTTGGGGTCAAATTCGACTTTGAGCTGCTTTGTCTCCACGTGATGCAACGACAAGAATAGGTGTCTACGTAGTGTCAATCCTGTGCTCCCGATGACAACGTTAGGTATTGCCAAACGACGTCTTCCAAACCACCTCATTTCTCAAGAAAAAACCTTGGAAACTGGAATCTTTTTAGACTATAGCAGAGACTTCTGTTAGCAATTCTGACGACATAAAGAGCATTGGGGTGCCCACATCAAATAGAACACGGCCGTGGTATTTTTGGCCTACGTTGCATGGTTATTTGGAGGGTCTGGATGATTTTAAGTGTTGTGATCCATACTTAAAACCTTCAATTATAAATGGACAGCACTGTTTGTAACCTTTGGGGTCAACTTGTTCAGATTTCTGTACTGTGTTCTACAATTTCATGTAGATCCCTCAGTAGCTCATATAATAAAAATATTCGGTGAGCAGGGAAAAATTGCCTACGGCGAGATTTTCGACTGTAACGGAAGCCAACTGTTATTGCATGCTGGTGACGAAGTAGCCGCTATTGCTGTGGCATGCTGGGACAAAGTTCAAGAAGTGTATTTTCCATAAAAATTAGGAGACCATAGTCAATACAATCCATTCCGTTAGAGCTTCATTTGACGTTTTAAGAAATGATTGTAATGAATGTCAAGTGATAACCGCGCGGCAAAAAAAGGAAAAAAAATTACGCTGTCGTCGTTGTCGTCGTCGTTGATCCCTCTGTAGTTCACAGGAGCTTCGAAACAAATGAAGGTCCGTCAATCTCCATCTGTGGTCTGGACATGTGGTATTCGCGGGCGAATTTCTGCAAATTAGGCAATGATTAGATACGCACTTGCATAGATATGTAGATGAGACACTGTGAATATTTGGGTGTATAGAGAAATTGACAAATTACAGGTCTATTGGTTGATGACGATATGTCTCACATTTTAAACCAGTGTTCGCGCTGACTGACCCATCAGCTAAAAAAACTGTGTTAATCGAATTCAAATACCAGCATAAAAAAATTCTGCAGGATTGGCCAGCAGTGTGACTTTCACACTGGGCACCTTTTTTGGCCTCCCATTCCCTTAAAAACACTCAGAAGCATGCCAGACATGATGTCTTTCCTCATTTGCTGCCAGTTACCTAATAGCTATGAAAAGTCGTGGAACCCATGGATCCTTGGGCAGCCAGCTAGACGTAGAATGGACTTACGCCATGAATAATTTGGAACTGCTTAACTTGTCCTGCGACTTACAAACAGGAGGGACATTGAACTGACAACTTCATGAAGATTGTGTACTGTTTACAACTAAAATGGAGACTGAAAAACAGAATATTCATTGCGCTTTTGTGCATGAGGAAGAAAATAGGATATTTTTTCCGTCTGTCGATCTTTCACTGGAGGTTCTTTTTTTAGGTTTTGCAGTTATTCGTTTAAGCATGATGAAGTGGAAAAAAAGTAAGTTACCACAGCAAAGACCTAAGGCACTTTTAACCACTAAAATTAGCGGTGCTCTTAGCTTACATTATTTCTATCTCAAAATAAAAATACTCAGTGTGAAAGTCACACACACCCCGTTGGTAACGTGCTCAAAAAAGTTGGTCGTAATAGGGTTAAACATGCCAAAATTTAGATTTGCGACAGGGCAAAACAACTCCTATCCAGCCAATTTAAATTTCTCGCCCAAACCTGTGGCTGGCCAATATGCATGTAATCTTACTCCTGCCGCTGTCTATGGGGAGGAATTCGGCCCTGTCGTTCTAAATTTAGAAGGAGTTCTATTTAAATGGGTATTAGCTTTCACTGAATGGTATAGCAAAAAATATTGACAGCATTGCTAAATTGGGTACTTGGGTATTAAAAATCGGAATCAAGTAACTGAAATTATTGATTCAGGTACTTTATTTTAATGAATATGCCATTTTTACTTATTTAAGCTGAATCTGTAACTAAAATTTAGAACTCTGAAACTGGTAGATCTCTGCTGGAGTGCCAGTTATCTTCTGATCAAAGGTAGTACACATTGTGATCAGGCTGTGACCATAGCATACCAATTCTCCATGGGTGGCACCCATACGATGTTGCCTGCCTTGCTGCTGCTCATCAAAAACATCACATCCTAAAGATGCTCTTCACTAAGATATCCTATGTTATGTGTCACAACAAATGGCAAAAAGAAGTCCATGGAAAAATGGGCAGTCAATGCCTGGGAACTGAGTTGCACTTGTCGAGTGGGGATGAAGAAAGGGTTGCGTAAGCATAAACTGGGGATCCAAATGATTCAAAGAGAGGTCATCTGTCCACCGGCTGCAAATGGCCCCCCTTGGTCAGAGAAGGAAAACATGGTAGACCAAAAGAGCATCCAGGGCACTTATGGCAGAGTAAGTCATTAGTACGGTATGTCACTGTGGTAACACATTCAGTATTTCATAGCAACAATATATTTTTTTTTTAAATAGGCATAAAACACTGAGCTACCAAGTTCAGTGTAATTTGTTGGCCCATTTAATATGACCCTTTTCTCTATAGTATGAATAGATCCGTTCTTCATCTCTTTGCTGGCTTTCTTATGTACCGCTAGTACTGATTTAGACGAGCCTAATTGCTGAGGCTCATTCGTTGGCAATCCACATGAATGCTTTTTACTCATTAGCATGTGAAGTGCCTACCGGCCTCTTTTCCCCTTTCACTGGACTTTTCTTACCCGAATTCTATTAGTTGGGAAAGCAGCTCTCAGCCTCTTCTTCGCCATGTAATCAACCATATTTAACCAACGGTGTGACTGAACCTCCTCCAGGAGGGGTCGTTTCCTGTCAGAAGCAAAGATACTTGACTAAGACAGCAGTCGCTTACACAATGAATGTAAGATTAATGAGCTATAGAAAGAGGGTCTTTCGTCGTAGGCCGTCTTAAAGAGAGAGTTCTGTAGACTTGTTCGCTAAACGAAGTAGGAGAATTCTTATCTTGTTGAATTAAGTCTTGTAAGTGGCCTTGTAGAATCCAGGATTACAGTGGAAGATGATGAAGCTTCATCTTGCTTACCAAGGGGCGCGTTTGAAGATCCACATGAGTAGTCTCGTGGCCTCCATGGTGGTCTCCTTGTAGAGCCACTCGAACTTAAACCTGACACTGAGGATATTGTCCTTGGTCTCCTCAGCGCTCTCACCCTTGAATGGCAGCTGTCCTGACAAGAGAACGTAGAGCAGTACCCCCAAGCTCCAGATGTCGGATTGAGGGTACGCTTGAGCCTCCGCCAAGATCTCGGGAGCTGCGAAAGAAGTTGGTCAAAAACAAATATCGAAATTAACCCTTTCAAAATGTTTTCGTAACTGTTGAATCACACTTGCTCAGCAGGAGGATTTGTGGTCATTAGACTCTCTTGCTCCACTTACTCTGGTAATGCTGGTCATATGATGACACACCCGTTCACTGACACTTACTTGCCTCGTTGCACATAACATGTACATGCGCGTTACCTTCGTATGCATTCTATGTGCTGAACAAGTTGCGCAATAGTTAGGTTCCTCTAGACAGTGACTCTCATATATTAACGATAGGAGCTTTTTATAAAGTGATGTTGAAATTAAAGGGCACACAGTTATGTTGTGGTCATTGTCTACTCGGAATCGGCTCATTTCTTGCTGTAAGAAGTGGTTGAGTACGCAGGGAGCCATAAATCTTAAACAGTTAAGTTTGTCAAGTAAGTGGAGTTCAGCAGGACGAAAGAATCTCCATCAGTGACTGACTTGCGTGAAGCAACAATTTTCAGCTGCAGAAGAGTAACTTTTCATTCTCTATGATGATCTCGACACTTCCTTAACCTGTGTCTTAAAAAGTGGAAGGGGTCTCGCAGGACATTAATCTTTGAGTGCTTGTGGTCTGCCTTGTGCCAAAGGCAATCTGACATGGAGAAAATAGAAGTTGTTTGGATAGGTGAAAAAATAAGTCACAAGAAGTTACCGCTATTTATTTAGAGACAGAAAAGTCTTTAGACCTGCAAAGGTCTACGTAGAGGCCGTCATATCAGTTAACACGAAGTGTAGTTTATGCCCCTCGAAAATATTGCACACCCTGAACGAGCTACGTGACGCAAGAGAAAGATTTTGTATGAGTTTTCTCACCTGTGTAGTCAAAGTTGTACGACCCTTTGATCTGCGTACCGCTGTTTGACACTGTCTGAGTCGTCTCCAAGTTGGTCAACTTCACCTGCACCGTCTTGCCCAAAGAGCGACCAGAGCACACAATCACGTTTCCGGGTTCCAAGTTTAGGTACACCTGAATCATCAGTCCTTTGGGTCAAATGAGAGATCATTTGAATCACGGGGATGCCTGCTAGCTGACCTTTCCTTTCCAACTGAGGTATCCCAGCGCGTCCAGCATTTGAGACGTGATCTCTGCCACTGTCTGCTCCGTGTAGGAAGACTGCTCTGCCAGGTAAGTGAGTACATCGGTGCCAGGCAAAGAGTCAAACTTCAACAGGAACATCTTGTCCGTCTCAAACGCCTCCACCAGCGAGACCTAGACAACATGTCAATGGCTACAACCTTTTGCAGAAGATCCCGTATACTACAGACAATTTTTATTTACTAAGCCATGTGCGTACAGGGTCATCCATGGGAAAGGGTTGGCTCTCTGTTTATGTAAAACGCTTGGTATCAAGTTGTCCCTTTTCAACTCTCAGATGAATGAAACACCTCCCCTGTATCACCTGTTAAGGGCACCCTTTGTCATGCGCATAAAAAAGACTATTTTGGCAATAAAAAAATAGAATGCACATCTTTTTACACACTGTATATCAAAATGAATGACTGTGCATCAAATTAGACTATCGCACTACAAAGTTCAACACTGAGCACCTGTTTGCATGATCACACATCTAATGGCATCAGTGCTCAACGAAATGGCAAAACATGAAGGCATGAGGAGCGAGACAGGACTTCTAATTCTCAGCCACTTGCACTGACAAGACTGCAAGTACAGTATTCCCAGACAGCTTCCTTGCCCTATGCTACTCACAGCAACAACTCACCACAACTTCTAAACAACAAAAGACTGCAAGAGGCCACACGAATCTGAGCGAGGCTGCGAGAGGTAGTGGGAGGCTGTGAGAGGGCACATGAGGCTGTTAGAGGCCGTGATAGGCTGCAAGAGGCCATGAGAAATGGCAAGAAGCCATAAGAGGCTGCAGCAACTTCCATGTGATGAAAGGCCAGAGCAGCAGCAATTTAAGATCTGGAAGAAGTTGCTGACCATGAGTTGTCCTCTGAATCTGACACCAAGTTTATACCTAAATATAGAAGCCTACCAGGGGTCTGGCCCAGTTCCTTTAACTGCTATGAAGATGCTTAGACCCACCTCCAACTGTCTGAGAAGTAGGGTGTGAAGCAGAAGAAGGAGAACTATGTGCTTTTTCGGCATGCAGAAGTAAGGTCACTGAGGTTGTAGGGCCCATTTCTGCACGAGGTTGTATTGTCACCCACATCAAAGTGTGTCTACATGCTTCACTGCCCCAAAGACCACAAACAACAAGAGATTTTCCTCAGTACTAGACATGGCCTTAGTCCAAAAAGTTGAGACCTGTGTCAAGGAGCTCTTCAGAACTGGTATAAATAAGCCAAGTCCAACCTATGCAATCTAGGCTGCGACGGCTACCTTGAACCATCCACAAAGTTCTTGAAAAACTTCTTATCTTGCTATAAACTTCACGTTGGTGGGAAGAGTAGCATCTCACATGGTGAAATGTAGAAGTACTGCTTAGACTGAAAATTCTGTTGGATGGACTTAATGCTACGTGGGCAGCTAGGTATGAGCTGACTTACGAAATCGCTGAACAACCAACCATCTGCGCTCTCATCACCACTCATCGTCTTGCACACAGACCAACACTCATTACATTAGTTGTACATGGTCTCTGTGATGCTTTCAAAGAGGCCGCTCGAGGATTTTTAACAAGTTCATCTTAGCAGTTGGAGCAGCCTAGCAAGCAAAAGCAATCACCGTAGCTCTGCCCTGAGTGTTTAAGGCCAGCCTACCAACCAGGCTCATGACGTGGTATCATCCAAAGTGTAGTATGGATAACTGCCTCAGAGGCCTCCCAGAAGCCATTCGCATCTCTCAACTAAGACATCCAAGAGCTACGCATGGCACCCTAAAAGGATAATTTCATGGTTGGTGCCAAACTCCCCTGGTGCAAGTGAGTCAGTCAGAGCTGGTGAGCAACTTTGCTCCTTTCCTCCCTTTGCTACTTTCAAGCAGAGTTGCATGACCCAGACTTAAACCCTGCTTTGAAGAGGCAGTTGGCCCTGCTTTCCCAAGCACAGACATTGCACTTGAAGCCACCTCCAGTGCAATGACGACATCTTACACTTTCGGAGAGTGCATGCCCATTGCCCAGCTGCTTCGTATCATTGAGTCACACGTCTTAATGGACTGGAATGCTGAGCATGCATCAGGTTCTGCAAATGAGAAGCAATTTCATGCCAAGCCTCCCATCAGCAGTGCAAGGTGGGAAGCTGGCTTCCCACATCATGCCCACGAAAAGAGGTGCACGATGACACAATTTGATAAAATTGTTGCCCAATTATTCATTTTAAGGCACCATAATCCATTTTGATGCTCAGTTTAGCACTTGATTGATGTACACAAGTAGCAGTACAGACAATAATTCTGATGTGCAAGAAATATTTCTCCCTTGTTAAGCCTGAAAATGTTAACTGAACTCTTACTCTCACCAGTTTCTCATGTCTTAGGGCCTTGAGGCTCTTGAACTCCCTCTTGGCTGCGTCAGCACCCTCGGCATCAGACTTGTCAAAAATTTTGGCTGTGCACACCTTCCCGTTGTGATTAATATTTGTTGTCAACCAGAATCTGCCCCGACTCAGCTCGGACATGAAGTCTATCTCGCCCGGAGACTCCTGGCGGAGCTTGAGTGGCTTCTTTTCGCATCCGTAATCCAGGGGAGACTCTTCACTGTCAAGGTTGATATCCTCCCGTGCCTTTATAGGAGAAAAAAAGAACATACGTAACATGCTGGTGTTATATTTCACTCAGCTGTCAGCGCCTAACATTAAAACGTGATAATTGAGACCACACGTAATGAATTGCAAGTGATACACACGTTGCGGATGAATTGCTTGAATACATCCGTCATTTATCGAGCACATTTAAATATTTTCTAGCGCTCACGCGCTCCCCACGTTGTTGGGGAGGAATAAATACAAAGCGCTGTGCATGTGTCTGTCAGTCCGTTTGTGTGTCTGTCTGGATGTTGCTGCGCGAAATATGGAAATCGGATGCAGACAGACACACACACTCAGCCGCCAAGATCACGAAAATCAGCCGCCAAGGTCAGTCGCTAAAGTGGCGAAAATCCGCCGCCTGGATTCAGTCGCAGGCAGACAGACAGACAGACAGACACCCAGACATACGGGCCTGCCCTTTTAAAAGTATCCTAGGCTAGTTCGAAAATGTCAACGTCGGACTTTCATGGTGGAAAATTGGCATTAGACACTGGTGCATCTGGTACAAGTCTGATTTTTTGAAAAAAAAAGAAAAGAAAAGATTTACTATCTGCACTTTTCATTTGAAGTTTTGCTACAGTGGCACAGTATATAGAGCTGTCTGATCTTGTACCTCTAAAAATGCCATGTTATAAAAGTGTCTCTGATTGATCTGACATTTCAGGAGCTAATAGCGGGGAATGTCTCATATTAGCTCAATCAGAGACACTTTTATAACACAGTATTTTGGTGGCAACCCTGGCGCCGAAACGTAAACAAAGTGACCGTGACGGCTCCGAGGAATCCAAAAGTTAAAAAGTTAAAAAAGGGTCTAGCTAAAAGGACGCCTAAGGTAAGAATGATGGATCAGTTGCCTGGCCGGCCGGCCTTGGCCGGGTCGTCGGCCTCGGCTCTGGCCGGATCGTCGGCCTCGGCTCCGGCCGGATCATCAGCCTCGGCTCCGGCCGGATTGTCGGCCTCGGCTCCGGCCGGATTGTCGGCCTCGGCTCTGGCCGGATCGTCGGCCTCGGCTCCAGCCGGATCATTGGGTCCGGCTGGGTCGGGTCTGGCTGGGTTGGGTCCGGTGCCAGCTCTGGCCGGGTCGGCGGCCTCGAGGTCACTGGCCTCAGGGTCGTCGGCCTTGGGGTTGGCGGGTGGCTTGACTAGTGCACGCGTGGGTGGGACGGCTCTGGCAAGTAGTACCGGGAGGGGTGGCGAGGGCCCCACCAGGGAACATTGCTCGGGGGCCGTCTTCTCCACGGGGCCTAGTGCTCCGTTAATGTCTGGGCCTGCCCAGATGCCCTTAACAGGTGCGGAATCTCCAAGAACCGAAAGGATACTGGAGAAAGCGCGGACTGCGGGCATTCAAGCCGTAGCTCCCTGGAGGGCTGCTCTGATGGCCACATCGGAGAAGCCGAAGTCCTACGCAGCAACGGTTAAGAGCGGATTTAACCCCCCT
>JAAUXU010109290.1_pt1 | contig 19073 bp, 27 predicted proteins | sample 7278151 | NCBI WGS metagenome assembly JAAUXU01 (sample SAMN14350113, study PRJNA611818) | marine sediment metagenome | isolation source: surface marine sediment (1.8m) | place: French Polynesia: Moorea | collected 2018-08 | reverse complement strand
TGCATGACTGGTCCAGGGTAACCCAGATGACCACAGCCACAACCACACCACCCTGGCCAGCACTCAGAGGGGCTCCTCATACCCAGTGAAGGAACAAGCGAATGAGCTGTTTTCCATGGGTACCAGGACACCAAGATCAATTATCCTCTACGACATCCGCAAAGGCCTGCCTGAGGCGCCCAAGATGCTACTGAAGAACTACTCGGCACGCCACAAGGTGCTCTTGGGGGAGTCGTCAGTGTCAGTTGGAGACTTAGCAGCATGATGCGCAAGTCGGCAGGTGATCTGAAATGATCTGGGCTGGCCATTTGTGGTGGCAAAGGAGCTCATCCTTGAGGCAGGGGCAGAGCCTGACATCCGGATCCTCCTCTCCACACGTCGTCTCCTCCGACAGGCCACGAGGTCTCGCATTTTCCAGATTGATAGCACATGCAGGCTCAATGCACTTGGCCTCGCTGTGTCTTCCGCCCCTTTGGCGTCTTAAAAGTGAGGCTGAATCGCAGAACTGTGAAGAACTGATGTCTGGCTGAGACTGAGTGCAACTGGGGTGACTATGTGACATGGCACAATAGACTATGGAAAGCCTCCATCCCTGCTGCTGACTGGCATCCAAGCACCTTCACTTGCCCCGTCTACACCGAAGGCAAGCACTCCTTTGGCGTGTGCATCCGCCTCCACGTCCCTGGATGCATGGTGCCACTCGAGGCAAAGCAGCTTGCGTACAAACAAAAGCCACAAAAAGAACATGTCTTGCACTCATCCGCTAGTGACTCATGTGCCTCTGTTCTTTTGTTTTGCCATGCTGACACATGATAGTGTGTGATATATACCACTTTCTGATCGATGACCCAATGAGCTGACATTTCATCCATTCAGAGGTTCACGACCCCTTCTAATTCGCACCATGGCAAAATGGATTATCATAGATGGATGGACATAGCAAATACTTTAGGTGGGCAAAGGCTCATTTCGCGCTAATTCTGACCCACCCTGTACAATACACCAAAAGTCAGACACAAAAAAAATGTCAAGAACTTTGTCTAGGACGCTTTGAACTTCATGAATCTTGGTATGCGGCTGTGCAATGTTCACGCAAGCTAATGCACAAACAAAAGCTGCTTATTTTGTTTTATATTTGCCTTCAGTTAGTTCCAAATAAATAGTACTCAAAAGTTTGTAATTATCAATGGTGTCTGACCTTTTCTGCCACTACGGGGGAGGGGGTATTTGTTCCACGATCGAAATGGACGAGTCCACCGAGCTGGTCTGAGACAACAAAGCCTTGCTTGTGTGATCATTGCACAGGCGCACATCAAGATTCACGAAATTCAAACCGTCCTAGACAAGGTTCTAGACATTTTTTTGTGTCTGACTTTGTTTGTGCGCTGTTCTGTGTCTCTCATGCCTTTGCAGTATGTGGACAGAGTTGTGACAGCCAGGGGATAAAATCTGACTGAAGAAAAAATGAAGAAAAATTTTGGTATAGCGCTGTTTTGTGCGTGTTCGGACGAATGAAATATTCTTTTAGATTCTGCATTTTAGATTCACCCACTTTGGTCGGAAATATTTCGCCTCTAAAACCTAAAATCACGAAAAAGATCATCTATCAATCCGGTCTCTACTGATTGGTTCTGTCTTCAGATGGCCACAAGGTCAAATTCAATGTTGCGGTATTCCTTAAGTCGCTGGAATCTACGTGATATTGGCTAGGCCAGTTTGAAAGTGTACTATTCTTTGGAAACATATTTTTTGGCCTGGATATTTGGCCGAAATAATACTTGGCTTTACTTAACACATTTTGTTTGTCAGAGCCCTTCACTGTGGGCCCATTTACCTCAATGTTTTATAACAAACTGCACGCACACTTCTTTTTCAGCCTTAACTTTTGACTGAATTGAACTACAAAAATGGTTCAACGCTCAATGAAAAGCTAAGAATCTCCTCTAAAACTAAACTGATTTTGCACTTTTGCTCTAGAACCACTTATTTTTTGCAATGCAGCAAAATTCTAGCCATTGAGCTCTGCCTAAGTTGCCAATTTTGCATCTTTGAGGCAAAAGTTCTAAAGGCCTGCTGGATATGGGTAAAGTTTGTTTTCAGTGAAAGCTTATATATTGGCCAAAGGCTCATTTCCCCTCACGAAGCAGCAAAAGAGAAATTGTCGAACTGGCCTAATACCGGTATGTCATGATACAGAAGTACTTCCACAAAATGCTTTCTCTGTACATACGTAAGACTTGCAGGAAAAGGTTCTACTTTCTCTAGGGTTTCAGGACGACGTTTGATCAATCCCCCGAAAGCAAAAGAACGACAGTTGACGAAAGTAGTTGGAGTCTAAATCTGGTTTATAAGTGTTAAAAGTTAACACTTTCTGTAAAAAAAAAGAGCCTGAGTGACCAAGATGGCTGGTGACGATGAAAAGAACGACGAGGAAAAAGATCTCGAGTTGGACTTCATGGCCGAGCAAGAGTTGCTCAGGCTTACCAGGCAGTTCAGGGTAATTCTATTACAAGCATTTAAACAACCTCGGGCCATTTTTGACAACTAGACAGTACGTCCGCGAAGTAGACGTAGGTGAACGTTAGTCCCTTCACAGGTGATGGACAGCGACAAGGAGGCGTACTTGGATGAGGCGACGAAAGCCCTGCGCAGACAGCGCAAGCTGATTCAAGACCTGGAGAAGGAGAAGCAAGAGCTGAATAGGCAGGTCCGAACTGCCCGGTCCAAGAGGAACAGCAGGAAAGACAGCGAGAACGCGGCCAAGATCTCTCGGTTGGCCGAGGAGCAGGTGCATTGCATGCTTGTCTGGTTCCATTTGGCTTGCAAAACTGCTGTCAGTTCGACCCGTCGAACTAACCGAACTGCACTCACCGAAAAGCTTCTCTTGAACTTTCAGGAGGTGTTAGTCACATCCATCGAGGAGGAGCGCCAGACGCTGTCCGACTTGTCCGCCGAGACCACCAGGATCGAGCGCCAGATCGCGCACCAGAGGCGCGCAGCCGCAGCCAAGGCCAATCCCGTCGCGACAAATCAGCCCAAGGGAGAACAGGTGATTGCCCGTTTCATTGGGTGATTGCACATTCCATGCTGGATGTGCGCAAAGTGATTGCGTCCTTCAGCAGGGCTTGAAAATGCTTGACGTCTGCTCTGCTTATACAAAACTTGCAGAAGGGCGAGGTGAAGATGCTGTCCAGCCTGAAGGAGAAGAGAGACGTGGTGCAGAAGATCGTGTTGCTCGAGAACAGGCTCGACGGAGTCATGACCAACTTCAATGCGACTCTCTCACAAAACGGGCTCATCAGGAAAGATATCGACCACTTGGTAAGACGAAAAGTCTCATTGCACTTTTAGTAATTGACGGGACGACAGTTACAGCAGTGAAGTCTCGATGCAACGATATTTCTTGGCAGCCACAACTCCTTCGTTTAAAGCAGACTTTTTCTTATTAGGTCACACGACAATACAGGGTGCGTAAACAAGTCTCAGGTCAAATGCTTAGTTTAGTAAGCATTAACACAATAGGTTTTTTTCCACATAGGGAGGTCACTTGACCAAATTCACCCAAGCAACACAGCTTAATGTTCTATACATTTCTTGAATTCTCGGCTAGAATACACAGAACTGTCACAATCTCGGACCTGACAAAGCATTCTCACTTTCCACAAGGCTTCGGCGCTGACATTGACAACTTCAGTGCACTGCTCATCCTCGTTTTCTTCATCTTCTAATTTCAAGGATGATCATCTACCGGAGCAGTTAAATCTTCTTCGTTAACTTGGGACTTCTCGTTTTGAAATATCATTAAATCAAGATTCATTTTTTGAGCAAAAAGTTCGTAAGAAGCGAAATTATCGTTAAATCGAGACTTACTGTTAAGTCAAAACTTTTCCTTAAATCGAGACTGCACTGTCCTGATTGCCATGCACTGCTTCTTCGCGCCAGAGACCCTATGTTGCAGACGGCCATGGATCCACATTATGAGCGAGCCAAGCTATCTTTAGCCAAGCTTTTGCCTGCGCCTTGATTGTCAGACTTGCTCAATAGCAGAATTTGCAAAACTCAGTGGGCCTCCTTTTGGCGTCTAGGAGACCCCATTTGACCCTCTCAAGTCTCAAAGCTTAGCTTGGGCAATGCTTTTTCTTCAATGCTCAAAACCTATGGCCTTGTCTCGCTTGGCTTTTTCAAAGCCTCCAGACTCGTCCCTCTTTGCAGTCTTCACTAATGTGTTGATTTTGTACTCGAAGCAACAAAGAAAGCACTGTTGAATTTTTCAACAAATTTTTTATTTCCAGCATTTCCCACAACCAATTTCTCGTACTGACCACGTTAACCCCTTAACCATGAGAGTTGACCATCGGGGTCACAGTGTTACTACTTTTACAACAACAGCTCCAATCGCAATCGTATCGACAGGTGCAAGAGCGCTCTACCTTCAACGACCTCATAGCCAAGTACCAAAAGCGGGTAGCCGCCAACAAGAAGACCATTGGAGATATAACGGAACTGGCAATTCAGGCGTTTGACCAGGTACGTGGTGGGGACGCACCGCAGTCTGTTCATACGCATTTGTAGTTGACTCGCCTGTTTCATCTTCTGCGAGAGTATGATCACATAGTGCTTAACGCACGATTTTCGGAATGTTTCCCCATTTTTTTCTCTCTGGAGGGACATGTTCTTGTATTATATGTCCCTGCAGGGCGTCAGCCGTTTCTCCGTGGAACATGAGAGTGTGAATCAAATTTTGCTGACTCACTCTCTGCACAGCATTTCCCAAATTTCTATTCCACCTAATTTTTTTTGAAATAGAGAAATATTCCGAAAAAAATATATCTTACACGACAAATTGAGGCATAATGTATACGTATACGTTTGGAGCAGTGGCTTACTAGCACGCTGTCACATACAATTTGCACTACACCACACGCTTCGGTACGAGTGAAACAAAAAGAAATGATCATGAGACTTATGGACAAAAGGCAGAATTAAATGCTTGAGGCTGCCAGGTCTTAAGGATTGGAAGGAGTAAGGATTAAAGTTATTGAGGCCGAGGATTGGTCAAATCATCTCATTCAAAATTCGGAAAGTGCAGTGCTTCAATGCGGCCAGGCAATCTACAGTTAATGCAATTGGTCCAAGAATTCTGCATTTACAGGGTGTCCCGTTTGACCATCAGTCAAAAGTCTCACTTATGACAAGCTTTCACCTGCGGCCATTGAGACGAAATTTTTGGGGTGTGAGGCCTCCAGACAATGATGCACGATGACCCCAACCGGCATCCTTGCACTCACCAGGTTGTCCTTCTCCGTTCTCCCCACTGAGTCCTCTGTGGCGGCCTCAAAAGTGTCCACCTGCTTGCTGAACTCTCATGCCAAAACGCTTCACTCAAAATAGTCCAAATGGTTGAAGTCTGGTGAATTTGGAGACCATAAGTAGAACAGAAGTGCTGTAACTTATCACTTAGCCAATTTTGATCCATGCGTCATCTCAGCTCCTCCTTGGGGGACTCTTGACCTACTACGAATCTTCCTCGCTGGTTGCAGATCTCCCCCACCTTCTTCAGCCTTGAAGACCATAGTGACGTCTTAAAGAGGTGGCAATAATGTGGTATGAGGAGATTTCCGCTGGTTTGGGTTCATGAGCGCTGCTTACGTACATGCATGCTAAAAAGCTCTCTGAATTAAAACAGACGTCAGGTAGAGACGTTACCGTCAATGCCCGAAGACCGTCAATCCGTGCACTGTCTAGTCAAAATGACTGACCTAAGACTCTTGATATGAAAATGGCACTCTGAATTTATTCACTCATGTAAAACTATGGCGCTTACTATTACACTGGACATTGTTTATTACGCGGTTACACTTGAAGAAGTCTTGTTCTGAGCCATTGGCTTCAGGACTTGCCACTTTGTGCAGAGCCAGCTCTTTTCCATCAGGAACATCAGCCATGGATAGAAGCGATTCAGCACATGGCATTATCTGGGTGCAAGTGTACTTGTGAGGAAGATAGCCCTGCCTGGTCCCGAGCAGGTACTTGGGATATGCAAATAAATTTTCTGCAGAACTACAAGAAATAACTCCATTTTTAGCCAATGCTATGAGGGGCATTCAAGTGTAAATGAGACTGCTCTAAGAATTGACATATGTGACAACCTCCAGCTGTGACTTTTCATGAATGATCCTTGAGCCTTTCCGAAGGATTTCCATCAAAATCATGTCAGCTGTTGTTTAACATGAGAGACATCACTAGGATGGAAGTCGTGGGACAAGTTCAGGTCTTCGTGGAGGATTAAGATTTCATGTTTCTTACTCACTCAGGCTCTCGTGAAACTGAAAGGACCTTCTTGATTTGACTCGTCAGTATACAAATTGACTCAGAAGTCTGATACCATCAGTAACCAAAAGCCACCCATATGTTGACTGCACAGAGTGACTGACCTCTCAGTTTTTGACTAGCATTTTGACATTGCCCAATACTCAAATAGATGGTCCTAAGGCATTGGCGGTAACACACAAAAATAACTCAAAAAATGACCTTCAGAGCATCGTTACTATATAGTTAGTACTTCGTCGGGAGTCCTGACGTCTACTTTACCACCCACACACCATAAGGAAGGTGGAAAAGTAGTTCTTTTCTAGACCTCATTAGTGCGAACGATATGAATGCAAAACGGACAGTCTTACACGTACCCTTTTTTTATTCTACGTTTCTGTTTCTATTTCTGCATCTCATTTCTTAAATGCATAAGTTTTGCCGGTTCTAACTTATAAGTTCCCCTGAGCGCAAGTTGGGATATATACTAATGGTTGATAATAAGTACTTTCAGCATTTTTCTCAATATCTAGTGAGTAATTTAACACGACCAAAACATTCAATAGAGATTAGCCTAACCAATGTTCTGAAGTAGGAGCAAGAAAAATATTCGTCATCATTGTAACCACCATTGTCAAGATCATGGAGCTCACCATGGATATGAGAGGGTGTTTTTACTTCGATGGACTCGTCTTAGGGTCCATACGCATCTTTGGGGTTTCTGCATCAGCGGCTAAGAACCTCACAAAAAAGGTCAAGAAGCACGATACTGTGGCCAATCTCAAGGGCAGGAAGCCCAAGATCTCCCTACAGTTCGAGCACAAGCTCATGCAGCATATCCACAACAGCCTATGGTCCAAGAGCGCAAGTCACTAGAACAGCACAGGTCATGTCAGGTTAGAAAGAAAGCGTGCAGGAGAACCATTTAGGGTCTTTTTCTTGGCTCAAGCGCTATAGAAAACTTATTATGAATTCAAATCTTTAACGCCTGCCTCAAAGTGAGGAGAAATAGGTGCATAAAATACAAAATTTAAGTTCTCATTGATATCTCGAACGAACACGTCTTGCCTGAAGGTCATATTTTCAGAGTGCATAACTGCAGAATTCCCTGAGGAGTGTCAACAATTTCGGACTGAACTGTACGAGAAAGACGCCAATCAGGACCTGAGCAAGTCCATAAGTCATGATCAGCTGTGACTTTTACCTAAAACAAACGATGTCTGTTTTGCATTAGCGCGACGAATGTCAGTCGAAGATCCAGGCGCTCCAGGAGCGTAACGAGAAGGATGCGGCCCAGTACGCTGCTGAACTGAAGGAGCTCCAGCGCACGCTCGACCACGACGAGAAGCTGAAGGACTTTCTCTTCCACAAGAGCAACGACCGGGTCTTCGCGTCGCAGTTTGAAGAGGAAGAGAAAGAGAAGGATAAGAAGGTACTAAATAAAAGCCATCATTGATGACGCCTAGGATCTGTTTACAGAATACGTTGGGAGTCACCTGAGCCATAATGAAATGGACTCGCTGATTTCACCGCAGGAGTAAAATCCACAAACACTTTCTTGGATTTTCGCCATTCTTCTGACTAGGGATGGGCTTCCAACCTGAATCTCGACTCGGCTTTACGTCGTCTCCTTTGCCCCCGGGGCTTTTGCGCCCGCCCTCGGGCGGGTGCGAAAGCCCTAATCCGGGTGGGTGGGGAGGGGTGCGTGTGTGTCGAAGGTGACGTAATGGGTCAGAGGCACTAAACGGACTTGGTCAGCAACTATATAAGAAAAGTCACTTAAGCGAGACATTGTTTGATTTGACCGGTGATCCGGTATCCACTGTTGGCATTAACCATTCGCATTGTTGTTACAATTTAAAGTGTCATTGTCGAGCCGTTTAGGATGCAAGCTCCTGTAAGTTGTTCGTCGCTTTTTTACGACCACTGGAAAGTTCTCCTCACTACAGCCTGATGTGTTATCGTCAGAGGAGAGAGACTTTGCACAAAAGAAAGTCTGTAAAGTTTTCGACTAGTGTTTCGTTGAAAGTTTCCTAAAGCTGTCTACTTTGGACGCAAACTTCAAAGATGTGTACTTATCTAGCCCACGTTACATTTCTTTCTCTCTCTCTCTGCTGTCGACCACGCCAAGTCCTGGAAAAAAGCTGTTAAAACATAAAGTAAATCAAGGCGAATAAGTAGTCCTATTGAGAAAAGCTGAATGCGTGTGTACTCGTACTTGTGCATCATGCTGACTTTCGATTTCAGGCGGCCGAGGAGAAAGAACAAGTTGATGTCCAAATGTACAAAGATGCTTTTGACAAGATCTTGAAGATCGTCGGAGTGGCGAGTGGCGATTCATCACTGGAGAAAATCGTGGCAGACTTCGTCAAAGTTGAGGATCAGAATTTTGCTCTTTTCAACTACGTCACAGAGATGAACAATCAGGCAAGAACTTGTCAAAGTACAACCTTCAAAGTACAATACAGCACTGTCACGTGCAACAGAGGGATAGAACATTAATGAGACTCCGCAGTGAGATTCCTTATTTCTTTTTCATTCATTCTGAATATGCTTTTCTGGTGATCTGTGCTGGTGAAGACTTATTTACTGTCTTATTTCTGTGTTCTTTCAAACTTTGTCCGAGACTTCAGGTAAAAGGCCCACTGAGCGTGAATACACTGGGGTTTGTGAAGGCCTACCTTAGATGTATTTTGGCGCAGCAGGTACCAAATGTGCTCGCGTAGTGGGTACTACCTTTTTCAAAGGCCATTTTGGGCCCCCTCCACTTGAACACTTGAGCCAGCAGTAGGTTCAGAATTCTCGTGCCTAAGCCAAATCTAAGATTGCTCCCAGCTTGGCAAATTGCAGGGTCGAATCCTCATAGTGCACACGTTACTTACACGCACTCGAGCTTTTTAAATGGAGAGATCGACTCCACTGACTTGGGCGAGTTTTTGAAAGCGTCGGAGTCGGCAAAAATGAATGGAGTGCTTTCTTTCCGGTACTCACGTGGGGTGAACCCTTCTTTTTTTCTGGAGCAAGGCCAAAAAGGCTCCTTTAATGGGCTTTTTCTGGACCATCGCAAATGTCCCCACCGACGCGTCGATAGTATCTCCCCCAGCTGAGTACGTACATGTGTGTGTGAGTGTGTGTGTGTGTGTCCCCGTGCACTTGCTCTCGGTCTTTCAAGGTTGACGCAATTTCTTAGAGTGCATCTACATACGTAGATGCGGGCAGAACTTGAGGCAGCACTGATGTTGTCCTCACCTACCCATCTAGGTAGAAGCGTTGCAAGAAGGCATTGCCAGACTGAGGTCTGATATCAAAGACGCCAAAGGACGCGGGGAGGAGCGCGAACGGCAGCAACGAGAACAACTGGCCAGCATGGAGAGGAAGCTGGAGGCCTCGACCCACGAGGCGGAGTCGGCCGAAACAAAGCTGGTAACGTTGACATCGACACTCTCACTGCGCCTCCAAAAAGCAGAGTTGCTATTCTCCATCAGAACCTTATGGAGAGCGTCATTTCCAAGCTAAAAATTGGCACTGAGGAGTTGTACATGAGTGCCAAGGTGGGATCCACCCCAGTTCTCTCACTTCTCAGTGGCGGACAAGACAAAGAGCAAAAGCCAGGTGAGTATTAAAAAGCCTATTTGCATAATGTATACATTAATGAAGGTGGAAGAAATGTTCGCCTGGCAGAGGAGTCGCAACGACCGTACGTGAGTGAGAGCAACGTCATCATGTACCTGGATATGGTGCATGAGAAGATTCTAGAACTAAAGAGGGTCGCTCAGTTCATCAACTACCAAGAGCTAATGAAGTCCTCTCATCGGCTGTCGGAAGTCGGCGGCCCAGTGCTGGTTCAGCTACAGCACCAGCTACTGGTACAGCAACAACAACAGCAGCAACAGCAGCAACAACAGCAACAGCAACAAGGACATCAGCCCACAGTGAGAAGTCACAGTAACCCAATGGAAAAGCAGCTCAAGCGTTTGCCCTCCAGTGCCCAGTTGCTAGGTGGGGAGAACTTCACATACATACATGTAACGTGCATGTGTAGCCCACAAAGTCCTAATGAATGCTTCTTTCTGTCCTCCTAGGCAAGAATGATGACGAAGTTGCTGAGGGGGTGGAATTACCCGACGACGACCAGACCAAACCTTTCGACCTCTCTGCACTAAAGACACGTGCATTTGTAGTCTCTCAGCGAGAGCGGCGAGAGCAGGCGGCCGCGGCCGCCGCGGCCGCCACCTCCGCCGTGGCGGCGACTTCCGCTTCCGCGGACTTCATGGAAGACAAGAAAGGAGGACGCAAAAGGAAATTGTCTAAGAAGAAATGACGCCAGATCCATGCAGGGTGACCTAGAAATGTGCATACTTTGAATACCTATTTCTTATGCTCCTTAGACATCAGCAATTCATTTGTCTCAGTACGTACACAGTCAGTGGAATTTAGAGACATTTACAAAAGTTGTCGAGAACAGCTATGATTTTCCTCGTGGACGAACCCACGATGAAGGGAGAGCTGAAGAAACAGAGAATCCCGAGAAAACTGTAGGGGAAAAAATAGATACACTTTGGTCCTCTTTTACCACTTTTGACCATTTCACAAATTCCGAGACCTCATTATGAGGTACGAGCGTACACAGTGCGAGTCGTCTAAAAGTCAAGGCACTCAACAGGTGTGCTAATGTTAAGATGAAATTTTAGTATAAGACTCAGTTTGCACGACAGATTTGGGTGCGCACCCCAAATACTTTCTTAAAAGATACCATCTTGCATTTGAGTCAGTTCAGAAGGTTTCCCAACCACTTGAACTTGAAGATGCCAAAAACAGGATAAAACTTTTTTTGGGGTAGCCTTACCCAAAATTTGACTTTTGTTAGTATACTAATATGACGGCTCCATCCACCTGAAGATTGGAATTCAGTCAAACTGTAAGTGTTGCGGTACAAATCAAATTTTTACTTCAGATACCAGAAACTTTATATCGTAACTTTAAGTGAAGATGAAAAACATCTTGCAACTTACTTAGTATTAGGTGGCAGCGCTGGAAAAAAACATGCATACATCGGGAATAGAAGTGCAGAGGGTGAGGATGCAGCAGGGATATAAGGGCAGAGCGCGGGGATACAATGGGCCAAGAAGACGACGGTGGTGGACAATGCGGAGCGTATGGGCCCATAGGATTTTGGTTTTGTCTCTTACCCGGGCAGTGCCGGAGACCCGCGTATGAAACAAAGCCACTGACACCATGGGAACCCCCTTGAGCATGCAGGTACCGCGAGAAAAAGAATTTGCTGTGCAGCATGAGTGCAGTAAGTGGGTTTGCAACATCTCCAGGACAATGCATGCAATGTTTATCCATACCAGGGTGTGTCTGCCCTTGTCACTCGGGCAGAACTTGACCCGTTGCACATACCCTGTAATGTATATTTCCCAGGAATTTTGCTTCCTTTCTCTTCCAGCAACCTTTCGGTGCACGTTAACACCGGTAGGAGGAGGAAGTTATGCTCCATTGTGCCACCGTTCATGTTTGCTTGCCAATAGATTTGAGACTCTGGCGAAAAATGCATCTTTGCGCAGACGCAGTTGTCACTCTGGTGCCGAACTCGTGCCCGAAAGTACGGTCGGAGTCGCTGCTGAACCCGGAGGTTCGATGTTTCACCAGCTCTGTCAATTTCCAGTCTCCATATAGTTGTCGAAGAGTCCGATGGAGAGGAGAAGCTGACGTTGCTATGTACAGAGCCCAACCTTCGTCACGACTGTGTACCTACGCACTACGTACTCTGAGGCAGCGGAGGAACTCGTGCGGAGTTTCTCGGCTCTCTCACACACACGCGACAAGCGCGACTGTTGCAACAAGTAGACGTTCCCTGTGTAACACACCCAAATGCACCCCCTTCCCGTGCGCAACGGTTACCCCCTTCAGGGGAGGGAACCCGAAGAGCGGCAACTATCACTATGTCAGTTCTTTCTAAATTAAGTAATTTCTGGGCCTTTCCCATAGTTGACGGCAAGGGTTGTTTCAACTCCCCTCGCCACTCTGCCAAGTTTGATCTCAACCCATCTTGAGTCTACGTACAGTAATGTCTAAGTGTTACTAAATAAGCAAGCAACTGTGCCTTGCGAAACACGCCCATCGTTAAAGGAAGGGGGAGTTTTCTCGTCTATGCGTCCTTGTATGACCCTCCTTCCCCCCTCCCTTCCAGCCAATTTTACTCTATAGCTTCTACTAAATAATCTCTCTTTTGGGAGCCTTCCCGGGAGGGTGGGGGTGGGAGGGAGAGGGGCGTGACTTCTCCCGCTGTCGACTGCCTGCGGAAGCCTCTCTCTCTGTATGCCAAGTTTCATCCGAATCAGTTCAGCCATGCGGACAGACGGACGGACAAAGTGGACTCCTTGGCACATGTACGAGATTCAGCAGAAGAACTTGGCGTCAAATCGTTTATCTTTTACTTTCAGGGCCCTCCATAAGACTTGATTCCTGGAGTACGTACATAGTCTTGCATGCCCTACCACTGAGCGCGTCCATTAATGACGATGTCGGTACTGTTAGTAAATTTCGTCCTAAGAAGCCCGAACCTGCCTTTCATCTCTCTGTGCACTGAGGCAAACGCAGCGAAGAAGCTCTCCACTCTCACGAGGCAGAACTTGGAAAAGAGCTGCACCAGGCTGCTGCTGCCGCCGCCGCTACCTACCAGAGAAAGGCTGACTCTTTCGTTGGAGCAGCAGTGCCTTAAAGGCTCTCACTTTCTCCCCCGTCCTCACCCTCTCCTGCCCGCCCGCCCGTATAAGGCGCCTCCCAGAGCCTCACACAACCACTTCTGTGCTAATGTACTGGAAAAAAGCCTTGGCAATTTCACGGGATGACACAGAGCCTCTCGGACTCTGTCTCCAAGTGGACGTTGCCCGGTGAGCGATGGCTGCGGAGGTCATGCAGTCAGTCCTTCTGGAGTGACAGAAGAAGACAATGAGGACATACAAACAAAATCTGCTGCTCCGATGCACCGGCTTCGCCACTGCCTTGGAAAGCGTGCGGTCGGGTGGGCCTCGATTTTTCCGCCGCCTCTGGCCTCCGCCAACTGCCGAGGCCGCTTTGGCCGCCCGCCTTGGCCGCCAAAAGTGCTGCTTTCACTTTGGCGTGAGCCCGACTCAGGAACCCCCATTACTACTACACTCCCTGCTTGCTTCTGCTGTTGCTCGAGACTCTCTTCTCTCATTGGCAAGAAAGAGTGCGTGTGTACGTGCGCCCGCGCATTGAAGCACATGCTATGTACACACAAACTCACATCTCCAAAGCGCAGAGCAAGAGAGAGAGAGAGAAAAAAAGAGAAAGAAAGACGAGAAGAGGAAGAAGCCTTCAGTCGTGTGCTAGCAGCTTCGAGGCCAGAGGAGGTTAGTGCAGAGGCCGGACATTTGCTAAACAATAGCAGACTGTCAACACTGCTCTCTGTGACTGCACATGTAACGTCACTTCCACAGTGGCGATGATCGTGTCCTCGGACCAAGGAGAAGAGGGGGAGAAATCAGTCACCAGAAAAGTTCTGAAGATTTGAAAGCAGCTTCTCTTTGCCTCTGCGTGGTGGGTGCGACTTGATTTTATTCATTCACCTTGCCTATTTCTCAAGCTCGAGTTCTGCGAATGCTACACGTATCGAATCGAGACCTCCTTCATGTGCCTCTAGAAAGTCATCCTCCTTTTTTCATTCGACCTGGTAAACAGTACGAAAAAAGACCGTACCAACTGTGTGAGTGTGTAATGCAGAGAATGACAACTGTACAGCTCCTTTTACTTTACATAGGACTCACCCATATAGACGTATAGGTAGATTGATGCAACATAAATTGAAATCAGTGGCGTTTGTTTGTGTGCGAGTGTTTGTTTGCTGCCTGGTTGATGATGCCTTCAACCGATCGAAATCAAACTTGGTATGGTGGTAGCTTTTGCTTTGGGCAAGTTGGGCAGTAGGGGGTGCCTAAAAGGGTGGCCATTTAGTGCCCAAATGTCCACTTCTGGTCCCAAAAAGTTTTCAACATCAACAGTGTTCGGCACGCCCCGAAAATGTGTGAGCAGACGATGTCAAATCTGACCTCGGAGGTCATCATTGGTCACAAATTGAGGGTGAGGATTTTTTGTTTGTCCTTGATCTCAATTGTGACCTCGGGTCTTATAATAACCCGAGCAACGCCGAGTGCCTCCTCTTGACGAACAAAAAGTTCACCGGCCCGGTGAGGAGGGTCACCCGAGGTTAGCACCTCTCTTGGCACCCTGGCGGCCATGAGAACTGCTGGCATAACTGCATGCAGACACGCCAAGCGTTCGCTCTCTGACCCTCTGCATTTTCGCCAACTTGGCCTGTTGCGGTGAAGTCGCTTCGTGCATCTGGCTGTGCTTGTAGGAGAGCTGCGCGCACGTGGACACGCAGTCCCTGGCCAACACGAGAGCGTCTGCTCTTTGTCAAGGCAAGAAAAGGTGTTTATTATTGCTCGTAGAAGCTACTATCGTATCGAACGAAGTAGCAGGAAAGCCTGGCTCTTTACAGAAAAACAAAGTATGCAATCAGAGCAACTACGAGAGGTTGAATGAATTAGACCCAGAATAAGTCTCGACCGCTTTCCGTAGACTCGACAAGTTCATGTGGACTTGGGCAGTAAAGCATGCACATACATCGAGTGAGATAATGGGGTCCCTGTTTGGTCAAGGGCTGTGCCAACATCAACAACGTTCAGCCAGGCCGCACTTACCCACAGCCAGACTCCTGGTACTGCGTAAGGTCCATAAGGGATCCTGTGTGTGTGTGTGTGCGTGTGTGTGTGTGCGTGTGTGTGTGTGCGCATGCGCGTGAGCTCTCCTAAATATGTGGAGCAGTCGCAACATATGCCTCAGTGATATTCATACCACATGGTCAAAAAAAAGTTGGCAACCGGCTGTTGCAGGCCCACAGGCATGAACTTTTAACCGATTTTTTTCTCCACTCATATTACTCCCTTTCATTTTAAACGTAGGAGGAAAACAAGGAGAAAGCATCACTTAGGCAAAACTCCCTGACAAGATGGCAGAACTTTGAGGCGGACACCCCGGGCCTTGGCAGCTTGGCCGAAATTGCTCCGGCCTTCCCAACTTTTTGAGGACGACGTGAAAAGAAAATGGTTCTGATACAGAATTTAGTCTAGCACCCAATTAGGTGCCCTGCAGACGTCTTGATGACGGCCAGCCTCAATTAGGCCGGACAGGCTGTTCAAAACATCCCCCAACGGAGTCCGGAAGTTTGTTTACTCTATTGCATTCCGCTACATGGACCCGTTCTTCAGAAAATGTGTGTAGCCAAACATTACTGCGAAAAGTTGCATAACTCAGGGTTTAAAGAGGGCGAGGAATAACAAACTATGAGCGAGCACTTCATGGCCAACTGGATTCTCTCTTTTTTAGAGGGGACAACAAAGCATGTTGTTGAAATGAACCACAGTCACTTGTCCTCCTGCGCCACCTACTAGTAGTGGCGGCGTGGCGGCAACGTCTAGAGTCCCATCGACTTCAACACCGAGGTTGAACCTGGTCAAGTAGAAACAGGCTCTACCTCCTCAAGAACAATATGGGCGAGGGGCAGAGGATCCATCATCCTTGATCATGAAAATGGCAGTTTTTCCGCACTTCCGACATGGAGGAACTCGAACTTGGCAACCTTGAGGCAGTCGAACACGTCCTAATGCTGGCTTCTCAGAATGTGACCATTTATGCAGAGTTTGCCCCTGCACGTGCCGAATTTGTCTTCGGGCAAGAATACCTACAACACTCGGCCGGAATGCTAAATTTTGCCACCTTTGTATGTGCACTTTTACTAGCCCTGCCTCTTTTGCGAATATTGCAAAGTTAATAATTCCAATATCAGCTCAGTGGGAGCGAGAGAAAAGGGTTAGAAGAAAGTGGTGAATGTATAATTTCATTCCACTGACGACTTTTTTTGCTTACCAAACACTTTGAAACTTTCCTCGGTGCTTTTGAGCGGAAGTTCGAGGCGAAGCGGCGAAAGAGGGAGGTGCTGAATTGGTTAGTTTGATCGAGACTGATGATATTTCAGTTTTTTCTTCCTGTTATTTCTGCAAATACCATCAACATTTATCTGACTGGATCAATAATAACGAACACTCTTCTTGTCGCAGTTGTCGACGTGATGGACCCCGTCGATCGTCGTCGTCCTGTTCAACTTCGCCGCCAAGACTAAAAAAAATCTGCGGACGAGCCGGGCGATGAGCAGAAAGCCGATATTTGTTGAGGAGGAGCCGCGCTGTAACTTTCTTTGTGTTAACCGTTGCGTGCGTCAACCAAGTGGAACTTTCCAGACCCGCTCGAATATCTCTGCCTTCGTGCGACCCTCGCTAGGCCTACATGCTAAATGAGCAGCGGAAGGCCCAGGCTGGAAAGAAAGGAGAAGCATCGGACCGATATAGGAAGAAAGATGCACCTGGGCACAAAGAGAGGATGAGACTATGAAGCGGATGAGCAAACCACTAGAGCGAGTTTTGATGTGAGCGCTCCAACTCACACAAGGATCATCAGTGCTGCTTGACCTCGCACATTCTGTCCTCCTTCCTCGTTATCGGTCGTCCAGAGGCTGCTTTCTCAGCCGAGAGGAAAGAAACCAAGCTGCTGTTTTCACTGCTCTCTCTTCGCCCGCGTTATGGTGGACCTCGGCGGCTACGTTATCATCCTGGTCGAGACCAGAGACAAGCGAGTCAGACTGTACGGTAAGAATGACAAGAAGCAGCCATCGACCGATGGACTCCTGTGGAAGCCAAGCCAGCTTTCAAGCGTGCATGCACTTGGCATTCCCTTAAAAAAAGACACTGCTTCAGCGTATGCTCCATACCTGAAGAATCTTGTTAGTATCGAAGTCGCAAAATACTTTCCGTGAAGGAACTCTTTACTTACTTTTTTGTCACATTGGTCGGCGATGCTCTCAGCCATAAGCTGAGGGACCTGAAGACAAGATCATGACAGATCATTCTCAGCTCCGAGCACCTAAACTGCATGAAAAATCGCGTTGAAAGCGATGCCATCTTTGACTGTTTAGACCTTTTTCGCCCACTTTCTCTTGCTAAAAAATTCCTGATACTTTCTGAGGAGCTCTCGACCCCACCCGGACACTCATCGGGTGCCCTGGGTGTCCGAAACGCCCGTTCAGCAGACCCCCTCTACTGACAGCGTCATCAGTCTCGCCCTTGCTTCGTCCACTGCACTCTCCGTCCTCACGCTGGTCGTGAGGGACAGGAGTGTTGGCCAAACAAGGGCTTAGCGCGTCCGGGGAGTGTCCAGACTTTCCCTGTCCAACCCGGGTTTCTTTAGCGTCCTAATTCATGCTTCGTCGCCGGTTGCGACTGCTCCATATGAGCTTGAGCTTCTGCTAACGCACGGGACCTCACATCTCAGAGTGCAATAACTGATTTCGTCCCCCAAGACATTGTAGTAGTGCCACAAAAAGTTGCACTTTTATTCTGACGGACACTCTTTACAGCACACACTGTCCTGCCCAGCATGTGGCGCATTCGCCCTACTCTGGTGCTAACATGCATATGTACTTATATAGGTACATGCATGAATGTTATTCATGTGCGATCTACTTAAAATGTTCCGAGGCCGTGTGCCAGCAATCAGGACCTCCAGCCCTAAACTTTATGAGGGCACGAATGATTTCATTTCATTTCCCCCCGCCAAATCCTTATCTCCGGCGCCAGTGAAGCTTGGAGTTATGACGAGGCAAGAAAAATCGTCACTTCCCATTTACAGCACTTAACAGTTGTTGCAAGAATGAGAACGACAGACTGGCTCTTTTTGCTTGCAGCTATATAACTCATGATATATATTTCTTTTAAAATATTTCTATGCTTCATAGCTCAAGTGCGCTGCGCAATTTATTGATATATGTGTCATTTCTCACTCCCCTGAACTAGGATCTCCCGCAGAAAAGGCAGATCTGGAGGTAGCCGACGAGATACTGGAGATTAACGGATCTTCCCTGGAGAATTCCTCTCACACAGAAGTCATAGCCCACATTCACAACGTAAGGACCAGTTGCAAATCATCATCCTGCCTGACGTTGAAAGTCATGATCACTTGAGAAAGCTCCTCTTTCAGTGCATCAAATCTCGCACGATATGTTTACGGGTCAAGCGGCGCACAGGGAATAAGTTAGGTAAGTCCACCTGAGTCGCATGGCATTGTCCACCCACGTGGACGACAGCGCCAGATATCACCCAAGCGGGGGACTCGGGACTCACCTTCACCCCATCACATTGTTCATCATGATATGCGCCCTCACTACGTTTTGCCTGGGGAAAGAAAAAAGCTGAGCTCGCCTGCGTGTACAACCACATTATTAGTGGGAGCACAAGGGGAAAGCTCACGTTCTCCTCTCTCACATGGATGAATGCTAGCACTATTTATTGGACAGTCGTAAAAAGGCTGAAAACTGAGTTAGGCCTTCTTCATTCCCCCATGCTCGCCCCCAGGTCCCCCCTCGACCTTATTCAGGTACACACAAGTAGTTCACGACACTCGGCATCAATTATGCATGTGCATAGTGAATTCCATACATACCGGTACATACATAAATACACCCATACATACATACATGCAACCATACACACATGAATACATACATAGTCACATCCATCCATACACCCATGCATACATACAACCATACACACATGAATACATACATAGTCACATCCATCCATACACCCATACATACATACATACAACCATACACACATGAATACATA
>JAAUXU010132425.1_pt1 | contig 19074 bp, 17 predicted proteins | sample 7278151 | NCBI WGS metagenome assembly JAAUXU01 (sample SAMN14350113, study PRJNA611818) | marine sediment metagenome | isolation source: surface marine sediment (1.8m) | place: French Polynesia: Moorea | collected 2018-08 | reverse complement strand
CCCATCTGCTGCAATTGCACTTTTTGGGTCATGGCTGCAGCAAAAGCTGTTGTAACAATTTCCTCCACTTTGTCACTATCTTCTCCTGCAGCACCTCAATGCCTTCATTACCATCATTTCCATGCACTGCCTTCTTTGCAGCATTCCACATTGCAAATTCTAACTGGTTGGGGTCTGGACTTGATGGTGGCCAAATACCTTGGTACATTCTCACAAGACTTAGAGGCCATCACTGAACCTCATGTGCAAGCCGTAAATGTCACAGAGAGAGAGAGAGTGATGTATTAATGACCCAAGCCCTATTAGTTAGGTGTGACTTTCTAGAGAAAGAAAATGTAGCACCTAATGACTTGTACTAATAGAGATGTTTAGTTGCTAGTTCTGGGGACACTACATAGTATGTATACGGTATTATTGCAACATTTTCTACTGTTCCTTACTGTTTTATAGCCTAACACTTTCTTGGCCCTGTGACCCAGGAAAGGAAGTCAAGTAAATTGCACTCGCTTGATCTCGCTCTTTTCTCGAAAGTCGACCTCTGTCCCACTCTGCTTTCCTTGGGCAAAAACATTCAAAACTACGCACTATAAGAGGCTCGTGCTCTTTACTTGGGATCATCGCAAATTCTGCCGAGCAATTGCATTGAGTGTACACTGCACTTCAGCCTCGTCTGGCTCACGCAAAGCTGTATTGAGCACAACAGATTCATAAACGAGGAGATTTAAACTCCTCTTCCAATCATGATCAGCAGATTGTGCTACAGTAGCACAATTGATGTTGGAATAAAGGGCACGTCCGGGACTGGACTTTAGAACGCTGCCTCCTCTTCTACCAGTAACCATTTTTGCACGAAAGTTTGATCAAGACTCTTCATCGCAACCAGAGGAAGATTTTCAGTTTCAGACAGGAGGAAGGGAAAAATCTTTTTCTTCCCTGCCATCTAGCGTGATGTAGGAGTCACAAGTGCCTGAAAGATTCGAGAATTCTCTGTCCCCGAGGAGTAACCACTCACAGAATGAAAGTATTGCAGGTACCGAGCTTATACACTGGATCATACAGGGTGGGCGTGAATCTGGCTCCCGACTTTCCCAGCGTTGACAAAACGTGCACTGCGTATTGCAGTAACACCAACTGGAATTGAAGCCTTCAAGCTCGCTCCGCAGGAAATATTTCTTCAAAAATCAAATTAATGTGCCACCTTGGGGACACATTTTAAAAACGCTGCATGAAGCTGAGCTGGAACCTCTGTCACCCCTTGGGTTATGCCCATACCGTGCATGCAACAGAGAATGAATGAAAAGTAGGGTTTCGCTACCTGATTCGTGCGCACATTTTATAGTAATTTTCTTCTTGAAAAGTGTTTCGCTGCGAAGTCATCTTAGTCAGATCAGAACTACCAACGGCTCCATTTTTTGTGACCACCCTCTCATTTCATGCTCTGTCCCTACTCTCCTGCAAAATAAGGCTGCAACTGATTTCTCTTTCTCGTCACGCAACCGCCTCCATTTCACTGAAGGAGCGGTGATGGTGAATGGTGACTTCTTGTTTGTTTTTCATTTCTTGTCAGCGCACAAGCTCTTTCAAGTGAAAACTGTTTAAATAGTCTCATAAGAAGCAAAATTGGCTTTCCGTCGATGTCAATATTACTTTGCATGATACCGTTTTTATGTACGTACCAGTCATGATCCGCGTATCCTTTTGAAGCATTTGTTTTCGTATAACTGAAGTTTTGCAGCTAGAACTTTTTTCTCACTAATACTAGAAATAGTAGCACAGCGAAACCAGGATATGGTGACAAAGTTTGGTCGAAGTGAAATTGTCACTATACCCGGGTGGTAATCCTACGAAATTAAAAAAAATGGTTCTGCAGTAGTTTTTCACTGTAGGTGGGATGCTCGACTTTAGTTAGTAGGCTCATTTCATTCTATTAATGTGAAGATGGCTGGTGCTGTAGCTGAGTCACGTCGGGCAGATCAAACTCTCCTCATGCACGGATTTCGGGTGCACTTTTTTAGAACGGATTTATAAACAAGATTAGGAAGTGTTTGTAGATCAGGGCTGGGCCAAGCCAATGCTTGCACCAGTAGCGGGTGCATCGTGTGTCTTCGCTGGGATTTTTGTCTCCAAAACCAGTGGTGTTCAGGTGACAGGTAGACTCAAGCTTACTAAATAGCAATGGATCCGCAATGAATTTCTTAATTCAATACCAAAGTTGAGCTTCGCAACATGCACATGGCATTGTCCACAGCCCCCTACAGGTCGGTATTGCACCACCTGTGCTCTTCAGGATGCAGTCACTTCATAGGCAGGTGAAACCAGCTGTAGCTTTTGGAGGGCTGCACATAAGGGCAGAGGTGAAGAACACACATGTTCTTAAAGATTGAAAAGAGCAAATCGGTCTTGATTTTGATCACGTTCAACACGACAGAAGTAACGAAAGACAAACCACGTCATGAGGCAGTCAAGAGAATGGGCACGATGATTTTTTCCCCAGCTTACACATCCTACAGCAATTTAGTTCATTCTGTACAAAGTCACATAGAGCGTCCGTTGCAGAACTGCACATCGCTTTCTAGGGGAAGCTAAGTATGGGCCACCTTGTAGCACAGGAGGTAGTGCACTAGTAGCACTCCAGACAAAGTGAAATGTTCGCGTGGGCTGATCTCACATCTTAAGCTCACTCGTCTGCTCCTATTCTTTTTGTCATTGCTGAAGACCATCCAAGCGCAACAATGCGATTGTGGGCTGATGACGCGATATCTTGCTAGTTAGGACGAGATATGGGCCTGCCTTCCAGCACAAGCTCATCTAATAACTATCTCTGCTCCACCAGACGCAACTCGGTCTTCGGAACGCGTTGGGAAAGGCCAAGGGAACTCTGAGAAGCATGATCAAGCCTTTTTCCTAGGTACATTGGCTCGCAAAGACCAGCCATCTTACTACGCTGGAGCCCAGTGCCCATTGTAACCAGGAAAATGGCCTAATTTCATCAAATTTCCCTAAAAGGAATCACCAAGAAAACTTCCCTTTGCTGTGCTCTGTCATGCGCGGGACGAATGAATTTGCCTCATGGGGGTCCAATACTATTTTTTCCCTCAACTGTAGGAAAGGAACGCTTACTGCAATTGTTCGGAAAAGGAGTTGTTTGTCTCACTGAGGCGATCCTCAGCCAATTTCATTCAATCTTGCCAAGGGTTTTCCTTTTTGCTGGTTCTGACATCCGCTGCAACTTGCTCGAACTTTTTGTCCCGATGGCATCGAACAAGCAGTGAAATTGTTATTATAACCTAATCTTTCCCCACCTCGGTACACACGAGCGACAGATTCGCCTATGACTCTGGACTCTTCTTTTAAAAGTGGACTTTCGGTTTCTGTTTTCCTCTCGCACGGGACATTTGTCTTTGCTAAATAATTCAATGACGACCAAATTGAATCTCCTTACACTAAGGGAAGGCCTCCAATCTGTTCTCTCTCCCGTCCAAGTGCAGTTTGATTGAGAACGTCCACTGCAAAGAACAATCGATACCCGGATGAGCTGCAAGTACAATTTCTTCCTACAGGAAACTGCATTTTTGGCGCGGTGACGCTCCTACACAGGAGTGAAATTTGGGACAAAATCGTCATATCCTCGCGGCGTAATTCTGCTTAGTCCACTGTGACACGAAAACCGTGTCAAAAACGGCCCAAAAATGGGGGAGGGGTCACTTGAGAAAAGTTTTGAACAAGTACAAGTATGTCAAGGAACTGAAGTCAGGTTTTAAAACCTCCTACACCTGTAATTTTTTTTCTACCAGCAGCACTATTTCTAGAAAAACCTGATGTTAGACCTGAACAAGTACTAAGAACAAGTACTTAGTATCCAGTCCTGCAGGAATGGTGATCGGATGTCCTGCATGATGTAGGCAGGATGCTTGCTTGCAGTGAAGGAAACTTTGAAAGCAGATATGAATTTCTTGACATCGCAGGTGGATGGAAAATTTCCGGACATCTCTTTGGCATTACTTTTGCACTGACTGACAAGTCGCAATGAAGTTTTCAAATCCGATGGCGTAGAATACGACCCTTTCATGCACAGCTGCACCGTCAGCTTCGGCAACTCCCTCTAGGCAGTCTAAAAAGACAACGCGCGTGATTTGATCATCCAAGCTGCTGTGCCGGCTCTCCTGCTGCTTTCCATCAGGAAAACTAAGCACCTTATTACAATGCCATGTAACATAAATAATTTCCCCGTCTTCGTGGGTTCCAGCAGCGTGATATTGCGGCAAATATCCCCTTGACGGCGCTTGTGTGTATAAAAAGTCAGTATCCACTCGATGCTGCACACATTCTTTGAATGTAAGCTCAAACAATGTGACATACTAATCTCAAAATATGACAAAACAACCTGGGAGTAAAGTATAACAACCTCAGGATATATGGTACGCTATCCTCGAAATGAAGAATAATGATATCATAATCTTCTGCACATGGGTTGCACCTCAACTGTTGTACTCCTCAGTTCCATACTTGGACAACGTCCAATACAGTGGGATGCTGATAAGCGGATAACTGTTAGAAACTTGACTTTCTAATCCGCTTATTCGTCTGATCCACTTGACAGTATCGGCTGCACATCTGCACGTCTCCCAAAAGGCTGGAGCAAAAAATCCTCTGCTGATCTTTGCCATCCTAACCTGCTGCTGTGTGCGTATGGATGTACGTATATCATGGGGCCATAACATGGGGAAATCAGAGGTTGAGAAAGGCTTGACTTTGCGTCAGTGACCCCTCCCCTAGTTGCAGCCTAGATAAAACTGACTGTCACAGTCACTATTTCGTCATCGGCAGCTGCAGGATTTAGCTGACGTGTGTTATGTGGCCAGTTATTTTCGTAGTTAGAAACTTGTGTCAACCTTGGGCCGAGCCAGCTTTCGACCCAGGGTATAGTTTACCGAGAGAGATCACCAGACTGATTCATAGGACGGACAAAATGTTGTTTAACCACGCTTTGACAGGTGTTCAATCAGAAAAGAGTGTTTAGATGCATTCACCTGGATAGTTTTGATTCATACAGTCTCGGCCTAAATTATGGCCTGTTTAGGCTCTACAAAGATTGATCACGCTGCGTCCCAAGATTGGTGGGTCTGTGTGAAATGGACCGAGGTGCGCACTTCGATTGTCATTAGATTGGCCCATGGCCGCATTTAATGTCTTGGTCAAAAAGGTTCACAATTCGTTCAGATTTTCGATCAGGACTGGTCATTGCGTATGTAGCTATGTATATTCGGTAAATTCGCATGCACAGTGGAGGAAGCCGAAGACAAGTCCACTTGTACGAGACAGAGTTACTGAAACTAAGCTCTCACAAGTGACCTCCACTTCGTATCCTGTACGTACGTGTATACGAGCACGTAGTAGATGTCGGAATTTTAGTTGAAGAAATTTAGCAACTTACCTGACGAAAATTGCACTCGAGGTCTTTTCCTCTTTCATTCCCAAGCTTCCGCCTATTGCACTTCTTTCTGGATTTTTTCATTCCTACAATCAGTCGTCAGCCCCCAGAACAGATGCGCACGTGCATTTTAGGTTCCCAAGTTACTGTCTCAACTCTTAGGTCTAAACAGGACTTCACCACTTCATTGGTTGTTTTCCCAAGTCAAGGCAACTGTCCTTACTCCACATACGACACTGGAGCACCGCGGGAGCATCAGGGAAGGAAATGAGTTCCATTTGCATGCCTGTTTGGCGTTCGCATGTATGAGAAAACTCACACATTACAGCGAGAGCAATTTTCATGAAGCGCCTCCAAAACTCCTCTATTGAAGAGCACCAAAGTTGGGCTATCTGGATACCACACGGGAGAACAGTTAATGCTTTTCCCTGCTCGTGCTGGAGCGATCAAATGGGTGCGCGGAGCTGAGCGCATGAATTTCAAATGACTCTGACACGTTTGGGTGGCAAAATGCAGCAACAGTCTTGTTAGAGCATCGCTTCGCACTGATGAAAGTGATGATACCTGCGATGTAAATGCAAAGCCGGACCTTCCGAGATGTTACGAGCCTGATTGCCCAATTTCCTCACTCTCCGGACGAACGAACGAACGAACGACGTCTTTCACGGCTTGCCGAACACCTGCTTTTCACACTTTTTTATTCTGTGGCCGCGCACCTTGAGTACGTGTAAGTCAGAAGTGAGACGGGCGTGTACGTGCACAACTCTTAACAAATAGTAGTGAGCGCACATTGGGCGTGTGTGGGTGTGTGGGTGGGTGTGTCACATGTAGAATGGCTATGTAAGTACAACAGTGAGGGAGAACTCACAAAGAGCTCTTTTGTCAAATTGTGCCTGGGCCAAGCAACAAGGAGAGAATCTCCTGACAACACTTTTCTCGCTGGCAATTCCACTAAGGCCGAGAGCGAGAACGTTATACTTCTGCGTGCCAACTGCTAGACGGCGCATATTTACGTAATTCTCGCTTAAATGCTTTTTTTCCCCGTCAGTTCAACGCTTTTTCTCTGCTTCCATTCGTCGACAGGATTAAAGCAGGCACTAAATCTGTCCGCCCGTTGTCACAGACATACGAGGGCTGTTCGAAATCACAACTGAGGAAAGCAAAAAAAGTTTTATTTTTGAAAAAAAAAGTACAAAAACCGCTTCTTCGTCTGTCAACGAGCAGCCAATTAAAAAGTTGTAAGCCATGACGCCGTTCTCTGCGTGCGCTGCGCTCGCTGCCAGTGACACTTTTCTGACGTTATCCTTCTCCGTAGCTTTTTTCTTCTACACCATCCCTGATGGCCTCTGTCTATTTCCGCCTCCCGTTTTCGGCATTTTTCAATTTCCGTTAATCCCGGACAGAGGTTGGGTTGGGGGAGGACACAAGATCTCTGTGGAGCTCTAGGGCTGACCCTGATTCCCCCCCCCCTCCCCGAGGAAGTACAACAGCTTCAGTTGAGCTCTTTCTCTCACCCGCACAGACCCACACTCCGGTCATCGATCATGGTGGGCGAAGACGGAAAAAAAGGACGCCAAAGTGAAGGTGAATCGAGACTAAAGTGCGTGTCAGCGCAGCCAACCACAGAGGCCCCAAATCCCTCCAAACGCAATATTTGCTTGCGTGTAACACGAACAGTGGTGATCAGATCACCACGGGAAATCCGATCAGGAGGATCACAATGCAGCTGCAACAAAATTCGAAGGCAAAGTTGCTTTTTTCGCCAGAACTAAACGAAGCCAAATAGGATTGCAACACGAACCAATACCAGAAGGTTAAGTTCCCCCCCCCCCCTCTCCCCCAAAGATTTGTCGTACTTGCTTCAACCCCAGTTTCGTGCCATTTGCGTCCCCTCCCGGGGGAGAACCTCCTTGTGCATCTTGACGAGATTGAGATCACTTCTGTCTGTCTACCTGTCCACAGTACTGCCTACAGGTATGGATTGTTGGTACTCGAACAATTTGAAGGCCAACCTCTTTAAAGAGTGGGCTGCGGTAAACAAGACTGCAGCAGATGTTGGCTGAGCTGCGGCAACAACTGACGCTTTCTTTACTTAAGCCTTTTGTGCTGGGATATCAAAGTCAAGCGGGAAGCTACTCCACCAGATTGATTGATCAAGCCAACCAGGTAACTCACTAATTTCAAACACTTTCCCCTCAAACGTTTCCCAAACGGTCTGACTCGGCGAGAAAGAGGCCAGTTTCCGGCCTCCGCCCAATGTCGGAAACACGGGCACACCCACGAGGACTTGACCTGTCTGGTGGAGAACTTGGAGCAGAGCAGGGAATTTGCCAGCATTCCTATGGACGTAGGTACGAGGCAGATCTTTTTCTTACCTTTTGTGTTTCTTCGTTCTGTGGTAAGCTTTCTCCTCCGTTGAAACTGTAGAATATTTTTGCCAGGAATTTTTAGGGTGCCTAAAGCAGAAAAAGATAGGAAGTGCCTCTTTTCTTCGCTTCTGAGTGCTCCGTAAAGTTTCTTTGCTTTTCGTAGACTCACTTATCGACGTAGGTGGCCCATTTAAGAATGACCAGCCTTTTCTTTTTCTGTTTTTTTCCTTCAGTGTCTTGTTTAGTGGGTTAAACAAACTTACTCTATCGTTAGACGGAGAAAACTCACTCACGCAGATAAACAAACTGCTCGATTTCTTTTCTCTCTCTCCCTGTCTTGTTCCTGCTGCTTCTTCAATCTCACTTAAAAGTTTGCACTCGCAAAATAACGATTTTTTTCTATAAAAAAGATTTTTCCCCCAATGTTTGCAAGGCTTATCCGACAACTATCACTTATTGATATGTCTCCCATGGTGTGATATGCACAGATTTGCGGATATCCTTCTCTCCTTTCAAGTGAGCCAGGGTCCTTCTTGCCAAAGCCATGACTGCTTATGCACTGAGAACAGCTCCTTCTTCAAAAGAACTGGGCGGATTTGTATAAGGAAGGACCCACAAACGCTCTCTTTCTCCTTCTCGAGCAAACAAGCCCTGAGTGAGTGCAAGAGAAAGAAAGAGAGAGATAAAAATCTGTGTTTCCATTAAGCTGCGGCCTCAAGAGTGCACTCGTTGCAGCTCTCTTCCTCCAGCAACTTTTTCGCCATCACCGATGCAACTTTGGCCATATCTTGAGAGCCAGAAATTGCACGTTGCTGTTGCTGCGTCGTGTGACAGTGGCTAAATGACTGCTTATGCAAATGCTTCCTGTTGTTGCCAATACTTTCCACAGAGAAGGCTTTTCTCTCTCTCTCTACTTTCTTTCTCTCACGGAAGTCTAAGGGCGACTGCGGCCAGTCCACGAAATAAGAAAGAGCGCTCAGACTTTTCGCTTTCTCCATGGCGAAAGGTGAAAGAGGGAGAGAGAATAACTAGAATTTCAACTTTTTGCAGAGTTTCAATTTTCATCAGGAAAGCTCGCAATGGAGGTTGGGAAATGACACCTTCCACTTTCATATCAGGGCAATTGTGTTCTGTTTAGTCGAGCAGGGCAGGTTCAGCCTCCAATCTCGCTGTTCCATGTAACCAAGTGGGGTCAGAGAACGGCAAAGTGGTCCCGAACGCGTTCGTGAGGCTCTCCATAGCATGCACATCTAGACGGGCATGCAGTCCGGTGCGTGGGGTATTTCTGTTGGAGAAATATCACCTGTACCTACGACAGTCGTACCTGGAGGTGGCAGTACAGTGGCACGTCCCTGAAAGCCTTCCTGCAATTGCGGGACTGCCCATATTTTACCATCTAAAGGGCGTCCTTTTCCTAACAATAAAGTGCTGCTAGCCGGCCCGGTTCTCATACGCAGGATCCACTGTAAGGACATGATGTATCGCATGCATACTCGTACATCAAGCGAGGTAAAAGTCCGCGCCAGCTGTAATTCATCCACAAAATAACAATTCTTGAATTTGTATCAAAGGCAACAAAAAATTGCGCCAGAAACCTCATCACACTAACTGATACTTCCAAGACGCGCGTGACAAGTTTTTTTACCAGACTTACATACACACGTGTGTATAGTGATTTATTATTAAATCCTGTTCTTCGGCTTTAAGGCGGCCAAACCCAAAAAATGGTATCAGATTAAACCGGTGTAAAGTGATGCAGTGAATTTCTGCTTGGCACTAACAGAGACAGCTCTGGAGCCTGTCCAATGTGGGACTTTCGTACGTTATGTCGTAGGGATAGCAAAAAGCCGTCATTCTCGGCTCGACTGGGCTAATATGACGACTTCTGGCTCCACTCGGACTTCCATGGATGTCTTATATGCACTGTAATTATGAGGGAGTCAACAGGTCTGAAGTATATTATCTTAGGGCTATATTATATTTTGTTCTTATTTTATTAGTAAGATATATTTGTGTGTGGAATAGTATCTTGCCTGCCCCACAACGTTTGCAACCCGGTTCACATGAATACCGACTCATCGCATCCCTGTTATGCATTGTGACTAGTCCCGCACTGAAGGCAACATCCATGTGTACGTTTAATGCGTGCACAAGGAGTTAAAAAGTAATCTTTTTTCTGCGCTAAGGAAATGTATGTGTATTTTCTGTTTTAGGGTAAAGTATGAGGACGTGCACGAAGAGAGCAATGATAACGTTATGTTCCTTAGACACTAGTCGCAGTTGAGACTATTGAGGAAGTTGTACAGCAGCCGGTGCCATCTCTGAGGATCCGTCTTGTACGCCGCATGTTCGCCATTGGGAATTATCTGCCGAGGAAGACAGTAGCTTATTTCTATATATTACCAAGCAGCTACACCAATCCTTACTAACTTGTTGTACTAGGAAGCTTTGCACGGACGTACGTATGTGCCAAGACCTCCCTAGAGACTATAAACGTTCGCCAATGAATGTCCTTACCTGCAGTTCACTCGAGGTTGGGATTACGTTTCTGAGGAACTCACTGCTGCCAAATCCGTCTCTCTCTCCTACCACCACCATGGTGGGTACCGATGGAAACTTCCTACGGCTGCGATACTTTCCGGGAATGCTGGGGGCCACAGGGACGTAGCCGCAGAGGGATTCTAAAAAGTGCCAGAGTCAAGGTGCTGCTATTGTGCACACAACCATGTATCCTCCCTCACTTCCAAATACTGCCTATGTTCGTGTACGGGGGAGGAAGGAAGCAAGCAAGCAAGGAATACCTGGACTTTCCACTAGTAATGGGATGGCAAAAGTCCCCGACATCGACGGCGAGACGATGACTGGCTTTGAAGGAGAAAGACTTGATACCAGCTTCTTCATGAAAGTCACTTGGTCTCCGCGAATTCTCTCTGTGCGCGACTGCGCGAAACCTGTCCACGCAATGCACTTTTACGGTCATTGTCACACCAGGGAGTTGGCAGCAACGATAATATAGTTTGAACCCGCACGACAACCCTCCGAAGAACAGTAAATTTACCTGGAAGGTCGACTGCCACAACGTCGAATCCTGCAGCTGCCATGGTCTGAATGGTGGGCAGTGTGGAGACCCAAGTATTCGAGGAATAAATGGCCCCATGAAGCAGGAACAAGGTCTTGCCTTGGGGAGACACCGCTGTTCCGGGTTTGGCACGGCGATAAAACACTTTTGCTCCCTAACCAGAGTCAAACTTACGAGTCCCCTAACGTAGTTGGTACGAATAATGCATTGTTTTTCCTACGTCGATATCTTGCCGTCCGGTTTGAATCTGTACACGCCCCGATGCCGCCAACTCCAACGCTTCCGGAGGGATTGGACTAGCCAGAAGATCCGTCGTCAGTCGCTGGCAGAGACTCGAAGTGGCCAGAGACAACGACAGCAAAAGGAGAATCCGGGACATCTTTGAGTGTTGCTTCCTCCACAGCCTCACCCTTTTTCAGCCGCACCAATACGTGGTTCGGTTCATTTATACCTATCTGAGTGAGCGCACAAGGTCTGAGAAGCGCACCCTCCCTCGCACATGGCAGCACTCAGGTGGATCAAGAGTTCTGCTCCTTGGCACCTTGAAGCATTTCTTTTTTTGCCATCAACACTCACTGGAAGAATGTGCTTTTGGTCACCCAGCCGTGACAGTCGAATCATGATGGCGCGATCATGTACACACAGACCACCGGCTGTGCTGATGGGAAAGGATGTGACAGTGTTGAGTAAGAGAGTCCAACGAGTCACTTCCTAGTACTCAGCACTGCTCCATTCATACCCTCCCTGTCTGTGCAAGAAGCATGACTCTGACAAATTACGTCGACAAACCAAACCTATCTTGCGTGGATGACATGCAGCTATATAATTAAGTGGGTTAGGGTGTCACAAACACGTTACGCCGGGTAGTTCTGCACGACAGACTTGATGCACTGCAATTTGCAACTCGACGCAAGTGCAACCTTTCCACTGTTTTCCGGTCGAGTCAACAGGAGCACTGACAGCACTCGTTGACGCTCGTACGACATGCATTATGACACGAAAGTTTCATCACCTGAAAGGTTGTGCGCGGGAGAACAAAACATTTACTTGTCAACACGGCAAATTCCACTTTCTGACAAGGCGCATTTTTCACTCTTTCAGGCATTCTTTCGAGAACTTTTGGGCTCAGAATCTTCCGTGTGTCTTCAATTTGTGGGTTCAAACTATTCAACAATGGTAGTGTCGGAAGCTCTGACACCTGATTGACTCAAGACCAGGGGTTCTCAATGGGACCGACACTCAGCCTTCCTCCAATACGATGGAAAACGATCCCGGTGTCACTGCTGGTTCACTAAAAAGGTGCAGAGTCTAGCGTAGAGAGGGCTGTGATGTAATTTGCAAGGAATTGACGAGTTTCCCTCAAAACACTAATAGAAATTGTGGCACTTGTTTAATTAGATGGAATAATCTAATAAAGCTTATAGTCGATTCATGTCATGGTTTTTTTCCGGGCGGCGTGACACTCTTGTCACACTGTTCGGATGGGCCACTTACATCAAATTTGACATTGTCCCAAATTCCCAGGAGAATATTTTCAAGGTAGGAGCAATGATACCTTTCGCAGCACACCGTGATTCACTTTTCAAAACAACATGTGATGGAGCCAGCTACAAGAGACGCCATTGACGTCCTGACGCCACAGGCCCGTGGACGTCATGAGGACTTTTGGGTGCCCGAGGAAGACTCTCTGCAGGGTCACCAGCAGACTGTCGGATGTTCAATGAAGCTGAATGACATATGTCAAACATACCTATTTGACCACATTCTGAAGTTTGATTCGATGCACTCGAGCTTGATCCAACATCACGTGGTTAATCCTGTACATCCTGCGCACTAGATCCATCCATTCACCCGCCAAATTGTCAGAGACGTAAATACACTAGGCAAATATTTATTTCTTTGAAGTATCACAAATGAGCTTCCCCTGTGCTTCCAAATCAGGGCTCTCATGAAGGCGTAGTACGAGACAGTGCAGATATTCTCTGGTGCTGCAAAAAATCAAAAAGTTAACCTAAAAAGCTTGTCAGAGAGTGCTGGCCTCGTTGTCTGGGATATTTGCGAGACCGCCACCAAAAAGCCATCCCCATCCACCCCAAGAGTAGATGGGCGGCCCAATGGAGTTACAGGACTTTTGGTTGAGGATGTCCTGTCCGTCCACCCAATACATCATGTAGAAGTTGCACATCTCGTCCTCCCGCGTGGAGCCCACCCACACAGCGTGGTCGTAATAGTTCTTCATCGTGCATCTGTACAAAACGTGGATGGAAAAGAAGATCATCACTGTAAGCAGTATCCATGAGGATTAGTTTCGCATGCCAATCGCATAATGTATTGCCATAGTTCATCAAAGCTTGGGTGCACGACTGTTGGATCGTATCAAGATTGAGCCAAATGGGGTCCGTCCCACATCCGGATTCCGTGTAAGCTCAGATTCGATCTCTCGGCTTTCATTCGGCTTGACCATTCTGATCCGAGTAAAAAAAGGACATCTTACATTCTTCCCCGAAAGGGCTGATGAGCTTCTTTCGCTGTTACCTAACTTTTCCTACGCAGGTGGACAGGTTCTGACCCCTCTTTGGCAGGAAAGGACCCTCGACCTGAGGAGTGACTCAGGGAAGTTGAAAATATAATTTCACGCACATGAGGACTGCATTGGCAAATCAAAGATGTATATGACTCCATGAGAGATGAAATACAAAAGATGGCTACTCAGGGAGAAGCCAGCAAGGATGCCAGAAAGTGTGTGGCCGTGAAAAATTTTCATCTTATTTCCGGTCGGCCAAATTTTGCTTGGCAACAGTGAAAAGAAGGAGCACCAAAAAAGTCTGCACCAGCCAGTGAAACAAAGGAAGGTTCAGAACACAGCCCTCCTCAGGAGCTACGAGGCACCAGACTGCGGCGCAATCTTTTTCACCTAGTTTTGTCAATGCTTTTGCCATTTCAGCCTCGGATAAAAGTCAAAAGAGCTGCCTTCCCTCTGTTATAGCACTTGTTGAATTAGCGTTTCCGGATTGATTCGATTAACATTCCGCTTGCTTCAACTCGAGTCGAGCTGGAAAAGTTCTCACTCGGGTTTTTCCGATTCCATTCAAAAGTGAAGTACCGTACGGTGTCGATACATTAGAGTCTCGCATGTGTACCGGTCACAGCAGTCGGTCAGCAACAGTATAGATAGACCGATCTAATGACTTTTTTTATATAAGAGACTAATCGTTAGGCTGGGTAATTTTAGGTGAAAACCAAAAATGCCTCCTTTGGGGTCGAATAGTTGAAATTACAACTGCAATGAAAAGGCAGGAGTGTCATCCGTGTTAAAAGTTTTAGGAACTTTGAATAGAGTGGTAATAAAATTGCTAAGAAATCTGAAAAATAGGGAAGAACCTAAAAGGCTGAGACTTTTCGGCCAAAATTCGGAGGTCCGCTGATGGTAGCTGGCATTACTTTATAAAGAAAGGTTCATTCACACGTACATTTCTCTCATGAACTGGTCTCACCCACCTTGCAGCCACAGTCTCTCCTTGCGTGAGCGTGGTGGAGTTGTCAGCCACCGGATAAAACATTTGCGGCAGTTGGGGATTCTCCTTGCCCAGCAATGTCCACTTGTTGGCGTTGACCACCTTCCAGCCGCTCACCACCTTGCCCAGGTAGTGGGTGTGCACTCGAAACGCAAAAGGATGGACCACTTTCTATTAAAAAAAGGGGTTACCAATGTAGAAGACTGACTGTTTTTTTCACACTGACGAAATACGTAGAAACGTGCATCATCCATCTCACATTTTCCTTGATGGTACACGCCACCTCCATCTTCGTGGTGGACTTGGCTGGGATCCTCCCGTTGGTGCCCAAGAAGAGGACGCCGGCGCTCTTTGGCTGAGGGACGTTGGTGTAGATGAGTTCAACCCCCGAGACGTCGCCACTGGGAGGAATGTGTTTGACAGTGGCGTAATGCACCTGTAATTGAGATGTCCTTGGCTCATTCAGTCAGTACTTCGGAATCATTCGTACTGTACGCGGGTCCAGTTGAGGTCACAGAAGAAATGACAAACTTCATTTCATCAAGGTTTATCGTCATTTCTCAGCCTTGCGAATACACTCACTCGCAAATAGTCCCTACATTTTCTGTTGGCGTAACTGAGCATACTAGGGAAGAGAAAGTTTGTGTGCAGACTTTAACCCCAGCACGCACTGGCATCCGCCTTACCTGCAATACCAGCCAATTGATTCCCGAATCTCCTCCCACTCTAAATCCGACGTCGTCAGGAAGATGAAGTTCTGCACAGATGAAATGAGAAATAAGTGACTTCTTACAATTGCAAGCTTGTGTGTTCGTGCCTGGAGCATCCTGAGCCCACGCGTAGACAATCTGACTGCCACTGCCACAAGGCTGACCCGCTGAGGGAAGATCTCTCTGCTTAACGGTCATGGAGCCGCAGTTGAAGACAGGTTCTTCCAAGCCTGGAGATACAGTAGTTGATCATGGAATGCTGACCTGACTGCTGCCCGAGGAGCTTGAACCAGCATTAAGAGATATCCAGGATCAATGGACATCGCGATATTCGGCATGTGAAAATGTGTGTCTGTCCAGCTTACGACGTGCTCTGCTCTGCCCAGCCCAAAAGCCAGTCCGAGAGTACGTGGAGGACAACAGTTATTACCACAAAAACAGTCGTAACTTTTCCAATACAAAAGATATTTTTCAATTCTGTTTTTCGGTTCTGTGATCTACAACATGAACTGCAGTCATTAATAAAAGTTTCATGCACCTAAAGGTGCACTTGAGCTTCATAGGTTCTGCAGGCTTTTCGTATGAGAGGGTCTTAAAAATGTTTCTCTTATTTCAGAGATGTTTGATAAATATTTCAAAGGGAAAAGGACTGTTGCTTCGACACCCACAGGTTTTCCCCAGCTTTTTTGTCTTGTTTATGCCCTCTGCCGTGCGGCCCAAATGGCCCATTAACTGACGGGCTTTCTGAGCATCAACATGGTGCGGACGAAATACTCGAATGCTTAAGCGATGCTTAAGAAACAAGGTGATCAGGTCCACGTTGTACAATGCCAAGCTCACCGAAGACAAGCCTGGGTCTTGTGCCACCCACACAGCAATTTTTGCACCCAGCTACTGCAAAGTTTATCGTAAAGTCAATATTTGGTAACCATCGCAGCATGCAACATTTTGCAAATATCGATACAGGGGTATCGTAGAGACTTAGCTCGTACCTTATATGCCCACGTTGCACATGATGCACATACGCACGGACAAAATCAGGAGGGGTTCGGTGAAACCCATCCTTCACTTACCTGGTGTCTTGCATCCGTACAGAAGCATGTGGTGCGCAGTCTTGGAAGTGGCGTTGGGACGAAATCCTATGACATAGTTGGTGCTCGCTCTGGAAGACATGCACAGTACAGTGGTGTGGTACACCGTAGACTACGCAATGCAGGTCAGAATCTATGTTTTAGTATTATGGGGCCGGCACGACACAGCGTTCCAAGCCTGCTGAGGGTGAGGTTGGATTGGGCTTGATGAGCTGAAGCTACGCTAGGTTAGGACAAGAGAAGCTGCCCTCCGCGGTCCTGTCATGGCAAAAGATTACCAATCTCTCGTACGTGTCCAGCTTCATGGGAGTACAAAGATACGTCTCCGGCCTCTCGGGGTGAGCCTTTGGCATCTGGATGTGGACCTGTCTCGTGGGCACTGCGACACCGGCAGCAGCGCAGAGGATGAGCAGTAGCCAGAACGCAGTCATGGCGCAAGATCACCTATGTCGGAGAACTGTCAGAACCCTGCGGTCGAGCAGCAAAAAAGCAACGCTTACATGAATGTTGTGCCTTCTTCAGAGGAAGAGCTGAGAACGCTTCCAGAATCGCCTGGTAACTGTCTCTATTCGCCGGCGCTCCCGGAGCTCTGCGGCACTTTGGCCAGTCACTCTCACCCCATTCTAACGGCAGCAGCTACCGTTAAGCTCGATGGTGTGCGCGATTTTCACTTTTCTCTCTTCAGTCGAAGCCATAGAACGTACAGTACCAGTCACCGAGGCAGGCCACTTCACGTGGCAGACGTGGCACTCTTAGTTTTGCAAATTTCGATCTGATTTGGTCAGTGTCTTCTATAAACATAATACATAGACGGGTTGCCGAAGCGAAATTCAAAAAACAAAAAAAAAACGTACAAGTCATCTTTTTTACGTCACAGCTAGTGGTCTGCCATAAGAAATTGCCTGGCCAGATGACTGGAACGGTGCGTCCAGTGCAACTTTTGGAGGGAAAATCATGCACTGATGACGAAAAGCCAAAGGCTCTGGATCGAGAGAAAAACTGCGTTTTCATACTCTTAGCTACTTTCAACTTATGTTAACTGTTACGCACGAGGCAGTTCAGTCATACGTGTAGCTCGATTAGTTGTCACAGCAGAAGTACGGCGATTACGTGCACACTGCCCCTCTCCAACCTATGTGCAGTTACAAAATCATCATTTTGTGACATAGGAAAAAAAAATCTTATTTTAAGGATTGAGTCAACAGCCACTGCAAAGGGTTTCAGGGCGTACGCACTCACTACTGCGAGTTACCGCACGTAACGTTAGGTCCGTTTGTCTCCCAAAAGTTGTTCTGTGTGAATCTTGTACGTACAACATATCTGCACATTACATAAGTCTACGCTATTCCAGACGTTTCAATAGAAGTTGCGAAACCGCCGTGAATACAAATACACGCTTAATGAAAGATCGAATACTCATGAAAAAAAAGATGATGATTTGTTGGACCAAAAATGAGAAATGAGTTTCTCACGAGGAAATTTCACTGACTCTTTGAGTGCTGAACACACGGAACGAGTGAAACAAAGTGTTGCAAGGCTCACAAGATATTTAGAGTTAACTTTGTTGGTGAGAATGCCTCCTTCTTTTTTGTCAAACTTGTAATGTTCTTGGATGAATTGACTTTTTTCCATTTGAAGGACTGTCATTTCAGAAGAAATCAGACCCAGAATATTATTTTTGTCAAGGCTTGAACATAGAAGGCCTGGAAGTGAAAATCAGTGAGAAAAAGTAGGGAATCAGTGAGAAAAAGCAGGAAATCGGTGAGAAAAAGACTTTCAGGGGAAAAAAGTCGATCAGGTAAAGAAAGGCTATTTAATCCATCTTGGGATCATTGCTCTACAAGAATAGAAAAAACTCCGCTCTCCTCCAGAGTCACATTGGTACGAGCCACTAAGTCCGTCTTGAACCTAAACACGGCTTCATCTCTGACTGGATTCACTCTGTATATCTCGTCACACTTCTTGTGCGAGTTGAGGGAGCAGTCTTTTCTGTAATGCGCCAAGTAAGCCTCCTCCGTGTCCACAGAGAAGGGTTTGCAGGGGCCCAAGCACTTCATGGGGAAGTGATTGTGCATGATGACCACGCGGTCCGTCGAGATAAAAGACTTGATGAAGTAGCCGGGCTTGGAGAAGTTGCCGCTGCGATAGAAATGACGAAGGATGTGCATGTAGGGTGGGACGTCGGCCGGCACCTCCGATGGGCTCGTCAAGTCGTCCAAGAAGTAGACGTTGCGAAAGGTGTAGGAGGAGGTGAATTCGTGGGACTGACTCTCGAGCGAGGAGATGAGCGAGTGCCAGTTGGAATGATTTGACGGCATGATCACCTCATCGTAATCTTCCATGGTGAGATACTGAAAGGAGACAAGAGGTGATATCACGAGGGAGCAATTTGGATGACGCAGTTGTCAGTCTCCAGACGAGGAGTTAATATACATACATCTGAATATATATACGGCGGCCAAGAGATACTGTCAAAAGTTTTAAGGTCCTGGAAGGTGCTTCCTTGAGGCACTGGCCAAAATTTGAGTTGTGTGTGTCCTCTAGAGGAATGTGGGACATTTCAGGTCAAAACAAGGACATCATAGGACAAATTTATGAATTTATCAAAACGGGAAGAACAAATGGCGCATTTGCTTTAAAAAAAACACCCACCAGGCTATTCACCTGTTGGATGCATAAAATATGCATGCGTCTGCCTAAACAACCCAAATTTTAAGCGGCTGGCTGCAAGGACATAGCTAAAAGGGTCGGATGTCCTTACGAGACTGAATAACGGGTGAGCACTAAAAATCCGCACAACTGGTTAAAAACAATTTTGATGAAACTATGCAATTTTTAATACTTTTCATGGATGGATAATGATTGTTCGGACTCTTTTG
>JAAUXU010065178.1_pt1 | contig 19075 bp, 18 predicted proteins | sample 7278151 | NCBI WGS metagenome assembly JAAUXU01 (sample SAMN14350113, study PRJNA611818) | marine sediment metagenome | isolation source: surface marine sediment (1.8m) | place: French Polynesia: Moorea | collected 2018-08 | reverse complement strand
GATAGCATGCATGTGTTGGAATATATCCTTTAAGTAGGGTTCTAGTCCTAAAGCTGCCTTATGATGCCTCAAAAATTAATTTTATATGCTGGGCAGATATGGGTTAAGAGACTTTCAGCATAAAATCTTCTCTTCCATATGGTAGCGGGTCATTCATTCCACTCAACGGGTTCAAGATCTCTAGCCTGAGGCTGAGCTAATCTGGCAAGTTGGTATTGGCCATCAGGAGCTCACTTTGTTTGGAAGTGCCTCTCTTGGACAAGAGAGGACCAAAGTAACACTTTTGTCTTCTCGTCTCCATTGGTAAAAAGAAGTTGGTCGATACCTCAGAATTCCACCACAGCCAAATACTTTGCCCACTGTCTGGAGATCGAAGTCCAAAATGATTGCATTGGATGAGAAGGAGAAACACGAGGAGAAGAGCTCGGAGGGCGAGGCATGGGATGCCATGAAGTAGTGCAAGCTCATCGAGAGGAACGACCCTGACCTCATAGACTTGACGAGTCCCCCTCAGACAGACAGAAATGTGTACTGTCGAAAGTCTGATCCTGACAGGAAATGGCAAGAGCTGCTGTTAACATCTGTTGTTAATGAGGTCACCCAGACTGCCTCCAGCTGCTGCTTCGTCATGGTGCAAATCTGCCATTGGTTGATGGCAAAGGTGTGATGAGTGGACCAAGGAATTTTAGGGAACAATATAACTAATACGTTAAAAACTTCTTGAGGATTTACTTCTCGGAAAGTAGTAATGGGGTAAACAAGAATTGCAATTCATATCGTACTCGTACTGCAGGCCACTGTGTGCCCAAGCGCCACCACCCCATGTAAAACAATGTATGAATACATGAGTGAGTCCCATTATATGCAATAGTGATTTACACGAAATATTCCCTTAGGTTACACTTCGCTCCTCCATGCTGTCCAGTGGAGACTGACGAACTTCTTTTGGGGAGACTGGATGAGGGTCTAGACGATCCTATGGTGCTGGGGACAGACTTGAACAAACCTGGCGTCAACAGAGTCACTTGTCAAGTGGCCCTGAAGTCTCAGAGTGCACAAGGCTAAGCTTGAACGACGTGCAAAAGTCCCACCAAATGCTCAGGAAGATCTGGAGTTGATGGCCAGGCTAGCTGAAGAGCACGGTGACGTCACAGATCCCTGCGGCAGAGCTGAAACCTTGGAGGACAACATCGGCGACGTACAAAAAACCAAAGGGAGATGAATGAGTGAGAGGTCAGACTGGACCTATCGGAGTTCAGGACCCTTGAGCAAGTGAGACGAGAAGGGCAATCCGGACAAGCTGAGCGATTCAGACTTATGTAGAGACCTGAGAGGATCCACTGGGAGACGTGAGAAGAGTGATTCCTTTCCTCGTCAGTGAAACTCTTGAGGTTGTTAGAACTGCCAACACCAAGGCCCTGAAGGCGAAGGACTTCCCTTTGGACTTGGACAACAACACCAAGTACGTTGTTGATATTGCCGCGGGTGAATCGGCAGAGGACGAAGCCAAGGAGAGGCTGAAGAAGGCACCGTTTATTTGGCTCCTGGACAAATTCATATAGGAGTTTGACTTTCCAGAGTAATGAGCAGAGACAAAGACGAGTTCACGTACATGTCGAGCCACACGTTGCTCGCATTGTAGGGACACCAGCAGTAGCAGAGGACTCCCAAACAGCAGCAGCAGATCTTGTCAAACATGGTTAAGGTCACAGTGCCTCTGTCCACCCAGAGAAAAGTGTAGGAGAGCCAGAGCAACATGTTTGTCAACTCAAGCCAAGACAAGACGTTCATGATCCCGGAAAAGTACAAGTTGGACCTACCTGAGCTCCCGCGCACTGAGAGTGATCAAGTTTCATTTTCTCAACTCATTTATTCGACTCCAACGTTCTTGCTCTGTTCACATCAGTAGATTTTGCGACCACTTTGAATAAAGTAGAGCTTTCGCCTAAAAAAAGAGAGGCCAAAGATTTAAAAGTAAAAAGAATAAAGATCGAAACTGATTTTTTTCTTCAGTGTTGACATGTGAAGGATATAAACTTTCAGCGGATGAAGGAAGACAGTTTGGCGTTACCATCCTATTATACATAACTTACACTACAACCGTCACACTCATACATATAACAATGACAATGAAACTCCCGATAAAACTTATGCTCGGTCGTGCCACGGAAAGTTGCGTACAGGAGGAGGGTTGGATTGTTTTTTCTCTTATAGGCCTTGTTAGGCCGTATGTTGGTCTTTTTTTCTCCACTCATTCCTTAAATAGACATCTCTGGAGGATAAATTGGAGAGAGGAAATCACAGCATACCCAGTCCAGGTTTAAAGTTGAATCGCGGAGATGTTGATGGCATTTGTGCTTGTTTTTCTTCTTAATTTTCTCTAGCTCCTCGTCGTCTCTCAGTAAAACTTCTTGGCCTGGGCCTCTCTGCTGTCTCTGTAGAACAAAGGAGATCACGGGTGATAAGAAAGTGGACACTCGAATTGATGACAATTTATGAACTTGATTAAGGTCAACCTCTCTGGGTAGGATGATTTATCATTCTTAAGCTAGGTCTAGTCAGGCTCAGGTCACTGTTGGCGGTCACTCTGGTCTTGGGGCAGCGGATACTAGAGAATCTTCATCTGCCCCTAGATCAACGTTCGGCACTTTGTAGACCCATTTCAGCATTCTCAAGCACCACGTTGTGAAGATCTAGGCCCCGGAATTGACCACCGTGGGCAGCCAACAAGGCCTTGATGTAGTGGTCGTACTTCACCCACCCCCCTCCCTTAGTGCCCTGAGACCAACTGACATGCTAAGTCGGGAGGTCTTTTTTAACGTTGAGAAACGTCATAAAGAACAAAATGTGGAGCACAGCAAAAGATCCTCGTTAACTGAAATACATTCAGTTATTCAGATCGAGATCCATTTTTGGGGTTACTGCACACTCAATGAGACCAGCCAAGTTGATCTTGACGATGACAAACCACGCAAGGTATCATTCCCTACTGAGGATGCGTACCCTGCTTAGAGGCACACTGTATGTATGCGCTTGGACAGCAATGTGATACTGTTTTGGAATGCACAACAAAGCTTAGAAAACGACGCTCAGGTGCGTTGAAAGTTGGACGTTCCTCCCAGCAGAAGAAAGTTCCCCAGTAAGAAAGTCAAACGAGCAACCAGGATTGCTCCAGATGCATTTTTTGGGGGGCTAAGAGTGTCACTGATTTCAGCTCAAGGAGTGCGCGCAAGAATTGGTTACCTGTAGACCCAGTATGAAATCATGACGACGAGTTGGACGATCACGAGGGCAACGAAGACAGTGGTTGAGACGCAGCTGGTGGGACAGGCCACCTCGGGGCACTTGATCTGTTGCTGCTGGCTGGGTTTTTGAGCCGATGTCAGGTCCCGACGGATCAGGTTGAGGCTTTCCTTCATCTCCTGGGCGAAAGAGGAAATTATTATTATTTTAAGCCACGGATCATACATAGGTGAGGACTTGATACATGTCAGGCTTTCAGTTCAGGGGCCTTTATTTTACTTCCCTTCTTCCCCATTTTGGGTGAGGTTTGGGGTTGGCAAGTGAGTTTGTTCTCGCTCTAGGCTACCTACGTCAGTGCGACTGCCCCGAGTCATTTGCCATTGTGGAAACAATCAGATAAAATAACTTAAAATTCTCTGCAACAAACTTCAGCATGTCCTGACATCAAGACTGAGAAGGTGTGGCTCAACGGCAGCATCGGCTGAAGTGGAGAAGACATAGAGAAGAAGTTCGAAACCCAAAGAGACGTCAAAAAATCCTTTCCAGACAGACCCATTTTAGTTGAGAACTTACTAGGTCCTTAAACCCTCCATGTTCAGGTATTTTTCAAGCCCAAATTGAGCATTTGAGGTGAGAAAAATGGATTGGGTTTCACTCACTTGCACGGTCTGGGAGAAGTCGTAGCCTCCAGCAGTTGGTCCGGATACTTGCTGGACAGATCCCTTGTTGAGCAGCTGGCCGGTCTTGCTGTGAATGTCGATCACAAAGTTCCTGCGCAGCAAGATGGTCAAGAACGTGAGTACATAGTAGATGTGGCACAGGTGGGTCTTGGAGACCATTCATAGCAGCACTTCTCGAGAAAATTGGCAGTAGACGAGACAGAGAATTTTTGGTGTGAAGATGGCGATAACAAAAATTTCAGCCAGTCACAAAGTCTTCCTATCACGCACTCAGTCAAGCTAAATCTTGTAATAAAGTGAATAAGTAAATAAGTGTCACGTTACAGGCGACTCGGGCCCGGTCTAAATCATCCAATATTTAGGCAAACACTACGTAACCAATCATCACCGACGACAGCGTCACACGCACCCCCTACAGTGTCGTGTGCAGCAGCTGGGGGGTTTTCTCGCCCAGTCTGGGATATCCTCGTCTATGCGTAGCAAGAGATGAGCAATTGCATGGCACATAATCAGGATAATGACTCAATATGTTAGTAAACAAGACGTAAAAATGACGTAGGTTTTACTACACGCTAATGATGATGCTCCTGAATGGAGGGGAAAACCTCCATTCCTGAGTTTCGTGAACCCATTTCTACACGTGTCTTAAGTGTGAAGAGCATAAAACTTGGTGTCGACGAACAAGGATCACTTCTTCCCCAATGTCAATTTCCTCGAAGTTATCGTAAGGACAAGATAGAAGCAGGCGCTTTTTGGCTTCTTTCTCCATATCTCGCACAAAAGTGCCTTATTTACCTTAGGGGGGGAGGGGTGATAGGAGAAACACACGCACGCACGCATAAGAAGTACAAACGCACGCGGGAGAATTGCACACGGGCACGCACGAGGACTGCGCATGCACACACACAAGTGCCTTTAATGCCGAGCAGGATGAATATGTCAGGTGAGCGATAAAAACGTAGGCGCGCGATATCGCGGCCGTCGCCTTGGCCGCCACCGACGCCGTCAAGCACCGGAAGTAGAGCACAAACACACAAAAGACTCTGTTCTGTACGGTTTGAAGGGTCTTTATCGCTAGGTGTGACATTTCATTCTCAGGGGCCGCAAATTTGATCTAGTGGAGACCACGGAGATGATACCTGAGAGCCTTGCCTAAAACCTCGCTTGTTTTCTTGAACAAATAAGCGCGAACAAAGTCGCACATCATGCGCACGTGACTCACTTTTTTTTCTTGAATTGAGTGAGTCTGAAAAGAGTGGGAGAAGGTAGTCGTAGTCAGCCTGCACCTACTTGCTGGAGAACATTGTGGTGGACTTGATGGTTATGGATCAAAAGCCGCTGGGTGGTGGCAGTGGCAGGAGGAGTCAGCACGAGAGGAGGAGATCACAGGAGCAGGATAGCAGGGAGATGCTGCTGATTCCAACGGCTGTCAACAACTTCGACGACTTTGCCGAGGATGAAGACGTGGCCTACGGCGGTAGCTTCAGCTTCGTCACGCCCTTCATGGGGCAGCAACAGCAAGAGTATGGCAGCCAACCACCTCATCCTCCAGGAGAGCACAGGTTCGAAAGCTGGCTTGACATAAGGTTTAGCAACTACCACAGTCAGAAACAGTAGGACACTGCTTAACAAACTAGCGGTGTTCAGCTAACCCAAAAATGTCATCGCACACATTTAGTGGCAATTTAATACATAAAATAAAAAGACCTCGGAGTCAATGTGCAGAAGTTTAGTGTTTTCTGCTTTTATTGCAACTTCATTGACAACTACGGCTTCTTTTAAATCACTGTCTGCATTTCCATTGTGATGCTGTTGGCCTCAATTTTAGGTTGCTCACTTATTTTTTAAGAATTTTACTTTAAGTTCTGACGTTGACTGGAAAAACCAAGTTATAACAACAGCAACACACTTTCAGCTCTTACGAGAGAGTGAGTCCTGTTATCCCTGTGGTCGTCAGCACCAGCGGAGGAGTCTACAACAGCCACCAAAGTCACCAAACGACATCCTCATCCTCGTCCATCAACCCCTATCACCTAAACCACCTCAACACCAACCCAAACTCTTCCTCCTCCATGAGCCACAGCAACCCCTGCCATCATCCTATGGTTCGCAGCAGAGCGAGTGGAGGCCTGTTGGGACCCTTTGGAAAAATTGTTCAGAACAGGTACATAATTTGGACCCACCTAGCAGTATTTACCACTATTTTTGCAATCATTACTCTATCATTCCACAACACGTACCTTTGAACACTGCACACACAAGATGCAAAACTTTTAACCACGCCTCGGAATATGACGGAACCGCAAAGCCTCAAAAATACCCCCTTCTTTGTGAGTAAAACTGTTATGGTATAAGAGCAATAAAAACTAAAAAGCAAATCAAGGAAGCGACTCAAACAAGAAAGGACATTTCAAAGAATTCTGAAAAGGGAAATTGAAAAAAAAAATGATAAAAAGTGAAGCATGAGAAACCCCAAAGAGGGGTTAAGTGTTTACCTCGAATTCTGAGATGCAATTATTACAGAAAGTCAAGACCCGAAGAATCGAAACCATCACAACTAAGCAAGTTCTGATTACCTGTAACAACGTTCTGACCTTTATTCCTTTTTATCATTGATCTCGTCCTTAACAGAACTAATTTATGTATGCATTTGTATTCACATGCGTTGTGAACACACCTCAGGTCCTCCTTGGACTTGGACTCGACAAAGCTGGAGAAGAAGCGTGAGAGGAACAGAATAGCAGCTATGAAGTGCAGGCAGAGGAAGCTGGAGAAAATCAGCAGTCTAGGTGAGGGAGGCAAGTGCATTTTGCCAATCATACGGTATAACATGTGATGAAAAAAGTGAGCAAAAAACACCTTCAAATATTTCAGAGGAGCAAGTGAAGCAGCTCAAGCATGAAAACGAGCGTTTGCATTCCGACCGCAACGGCCTCAGCCAGCAGCTTAGAAGTCTGAAGGCCGAGTTGAGCCTTCACTTTGAGCAGCAACAGCAGCATCACCAACAGCAACAACATCAGCGGCAACAAGACTGCAATCGGCACAATGGAGAAGTCGATGCAACTGTCCTAAATCAGAGTGTGGTCGTAGTTGAGCCAAATCCAGACTCTACATGCTTGTCATGATGCCAAAGATCGACCAAGTTAGTGCTGCCCAGCATCTTTCTTACCGAGGTGAGTGACAGCATCTGTAGTCTCACAGAAAAAAGTTGGTCTGCAGTCAAGAGATTCTCCCTCGCAACTGATAATTATCATCTCTTTGTAATAGTAAACACTGGCTTTTGATACCCTCTTGTTAAATAAAAGAAATTAGTGATTGCACTTACTTGATATCTCGAGAAGCAGTGATGATTTCTTTCTGGTTGGCAATGACCGCATTCACCTCATCCCTGCGGATGGTGTCCGCAACACCTGCGGCTGGCAGGCCCTGGGACGGCTGTCCTTGAGGAGCTCCTCCGCTCTATAAATAATTTATAACATGCAATGTTACGTCAAAAGAGGAAATTTTTCGGAATTTGTTGGAGTGCACCTTAGGTCTGTTATATGATGCAAAGTGGTGATGTCGTCAAATGGGTTTTGAAAAGAAAGAAACTTTGACCTTGACTCTCGTGACAGTTTTGACGTCGTGCCAAAGAACAGCTCTCGTAGTCCATAAAGCAACACAAGGGGGGAAGGAACCCAAACAGTGGTCATTTTTTCATTCAAGTTGACTAGAATGTGTCCAAATGAAGTCTTGCGGCAAATATAGCCTGCTGAAAAGCAATCTTTTAAAAAATACCCAGCCTTGTATATATTGCATGGTCTTATAAATAAAGTAACTCGACCTCGGAACTTTAGGTAAAGACCTGAAACAAAAGTTAAAAACTTAAAATGTACCTTTCAGGAGTAAAAATTTCATGCAGCAAAACTCGAAGAATCAAGAAAAATCCGACAGACAGTGAAAACTTGCAATGAAAGGTAAAAGTAGCAAGAAAACCTAAATTACAACTTTCGTCCTCTAACGTTAAATTGCACAGATTTGTCACCCAAAGTTTCGGAGTCTTATAATAAAATGCATGTAATCGACAAAAAGATTCGTTTCCTGCTTACTTGAAGGACCGCCAACGTCCTGTCCTGCTTGCCCAACACCTCCTCCAACCTCCTGTGCAAGTCGTTGAGCTTGGTCTGCATGTCCGACTGGCCCTGGAAGATCTGCTGCAGTTCCTTGTCCTGCTCGGAGAACCAGTTTTCCCAGTCGTCGGGATCTTGCTTCACCTAAGGGCGTTAAGAAATGTTTTTTGGAACTTTGTGTGGGCAAAGAAGAGAGTACAATTTCAGCCATTCATTGCAACAACAAAGCGTCGTTCACGCTCTGAAATTGGCCTAAAAACGCGAGGGGAAGTTAGGATTGCGTTTCAACACTTGCAGTTTTTACTGAGAGTCTCAACCTCGGGGTTCCCCCCTCAAACCCGAAGCCCAGCGTTGGATATTTGGTTGCTCGTTAACATTACAACTGTTTCATACATGTGAGACTTCAAAGTCAAACACCAACAGTAGTTCAGACGAACAAAGCAGTCCTCGACTGTAACCTCTTCAGTTTCATCCTCCAGGAAGAACCCCTTAGGCACTGACAGGGGGGGGGGCAAAGTCTTTTTCATCCTACTCTGGGTCATGACGGTAGGTCGTAAAGTAGAAGTCAGGTCCCCTAGAACACTAGAATTTTTTTTAAGAGTTGCGGTTACGCATCCAGTTGCTAATTTAGATTAGAGCGATCGGACACTGGACAATCTGGACACACATTGTGTGCAGGTGGCAAAACGTTGTACGACCGCTCGAACACAGCGGCCCCTCTTGCAGCCTTACTGCCTTGGGCAGCAACACTTCGGCCTGCAGTAACCATGTCTGTAAAATGTTACTTGCCAAATACACCTAAGGTACGAGGTCAACGGCAAAGTTGTCTTCAACTTTCTTCGGACATACTTGATCTGGATGCTCTCTAGCCCACTGATCCTTCTGGTCCTTGAGCTTCGTCTGGTACTGCTGGAACTCCTGCTCGAAGCGTTTGCTTTCCTCCTCGTTAACGCTGTCGGGCACGAGCGCCATCTCAGGCGAGCGCAAGCTGTGGACCGCGAACTTGATCACGTCGTGATCGTCTGAAATGAAGTTAAACAAAGTGTGACGGCGCACGTACATCATTCATCAAGTCGCACTCACCCGCGAGTCCGCCTGTAGCGGCCGAGATGCCGAAGAAGCCGCTCTTGGGCAAGAAGACGTTCTCCTGCCTTAGACAGACTTCGAAGTCGCGCTCGTTGTTACTCATCCCGTTGTGGAAAAGTACCTGAGACATCAAATGTGTTCACGGGTGCCTTTATGTGGGTCTCCTCCATCTTCCACTACTCACCGTGAGGACGTTTTTGTAGTACTCGATCTTGGCTTTGACGGGGAAGGGCTTGTTGCGGAAGTCCCTGAGGCAACCGCCAAGCTGCTGAGTGGCACCATCATTTTGGTGGTCAAAGGCCTGGTCGAAGGGAAAGCAATGTTAGCATCATTACCATGGAAGTGCCACTTGAAGTTGAGCACCTTAGTGCCGTCGTTGACCATAGCCAGTATGTAGGGGTTATTGTGCTTGTTGTCGTTGTCAAAGGAATCGAAGAAGAGACCTAGTCCGTTCCACATGTCTGCGCTGCCAAACACCTAAACAGAGGATAAAATAGTACGCGTTCATTGGAGCCACCTGTTCACAACTATAACTTCATACATTCTCTAGGGCAATATACTTTATTGTTACATTGGGACAAACGACATCACATCATTGCCCAAGGTTTGTCTCCGGCCTAGCGAGAGCAGACGTCACGAAAAGTGCGGTAATAGTTTCATTTCCGCAGTTGCACGTGGCAGAGCCCTGCAAGGTACTCGTGTCTTAAAGTACGTGGCTCTAAACTCACCGGTCCTTCTATGCCCCTGCTCGCCGTGTACCAGAACGCGAGTCCGTCGGCCCCGATCCTGCCCCTCCCGGTCACCCTGAAGTTGATCTCCACTTCCCACCAGTCGAACGTCGTGCTCAACTTGCCCCAGATCGATCCCTTCTGGCTGCGCAGCGACGGCGTGATGCGCACGCTCTCCTCGCTAGCGATGGCATCTAACAATCAGCAAAGTGTGCGTGTCAAAACTTCAGCGGAGGAGACTCTCTCACTCATCATCGGGTCGGGAAAGAGAACGCTGTTAGACAGTTTTATTTTGAGAACTAACTGATCGATTTTGAAGTTGTACTTGCGAGGTTTCTAGTTGAAAGGTCTATTTTGTTGTTGTTGTCACTGCTTCTTGCCTAGGACAAACCTAACACGCTAAAAGTCGTTGATCACTAAGGATCAATTCATAAGATCCGACCGAAAAAGGCGACAAATGGAAGACAAATCGGATCTTCCGAGCATTATTGGCCTTCGGATGCTTGGAAGCATCTTCAGCTTGACAAGAAGCAACTGATCTATTCTGCTTTGTGGACTTGAGGGCGCCGGTTGGTGTCAGCGAACGCCTTTACCACGGAGGCCTCGTTACGAGCAAAGTACTTCCGGGTGTTTCAGGGTTCTTATGACAGTTTTGGAAGTCAAGTTCCATCCAAAGTCTACAAGTGCCTTCAGCTGCTGAAGGAGGCAGGTTCGATAAATAGCGTCTATGATAGCAGTAGATAACACTGTGTTAACAAAGTTTTACTCCATCACCTCCGAAACTCGAGATTGACCTTGTCGAAACTAGAAAAAAGTCCTAAGAACCCTAAAACACCCGGTAGATCTGCTTCACAACTTACTGCCAAAGTACTCAAAGAATGGCACGGTCCCGTCCTTCTGCGCGAGGTAGGGCGGCTTGAAGCTGTACTTGTACTCGAATCGCTTGTGCGGCACGTTCACAGCTTGCTGCTGACCCTTCAGCAGGCCCACCACCAGGATGGAGAGCACGAACGCGGAACGGGCGAACTCGACCATGGCGAGATCCCGCGTGCGTCCGGGGGAGGAGGGCTACGTCGCAGCTGGTGGGGATGTCCGCGGAGGACGTGACCTGGGCTCTGGACCCTCCTTCCTGACACTGGCTGCGATCTCTCAGAACCGAGCGAAGTTGAATGATCTGGTGTGTACATGCAAGGTAGTGCTGCTGCCATCTGCTTCGCACGCTCTCAATCCAGGGGAGCCACAAAAAAGATGCAGTCATGCAATCTGCAACTTCCTTGGAACTGAACAGTGATGACTCCTATTTGTTAAGACCAGGAATATCATTTGCGCCAATGCACTCACAAATCATTCCGGGATGGCATCGGAGCATCGAGATCCTGCGAGGTGAATTCTCTTGTTATGCATATACAAAAACGAGCGTGTAAAGGCTCAGCAGAGAGTTCAAGAATCACACTTGATGACTTGAAATTTTTAACGCTACACAATTAAGAAAGATGCATGCGAAGGTTGTAGAGAATCAGCAAAGAGTCACACATGACTTTTTTTAACTTTGTTGTTTAGCCCAGCATCGACTTGCATTACTCACACCGTAATATAACCTCACAGAGTTATGCGCGGCACAGATTCTTCAGCCAAGGCGGTGAATGAAATACTTTCTGGGCCCCCTGCCTCCCGGTAGAGAGACGTGTCATCCACGGAGCAACAGCAGCTCTTTTCTTTTTTTATCATTTTGTCCACAGCCTCCGGTTGGACCTCGGTGTGATCCCGTCATGGAAAAGCCCAGTTTGGGACTGATTCTCCAGGCGTTTGGCCCGTTTTCTCGTTGCTTTGACCCTAAAGAAGGATTTTTCCTCATTTTAACTTCGGACCTTTATTCCCCAAATATTTTGGGAAATGAATTTTCAGTTCCCGCCTGTTTGAGGGTGGTTACGGGCCCGTCTTTCTGGCCCGTGGGCATGTATCTGACCACGAGCAATAATGGATGACTTAAGATTAGAATGAAGCCATTTATTTAGTTTAATAACGTACAGAGAATTCATAGTCGGCGTTGCCAAAGTCCTTAAGGAGTGGTTTCCTTTTATGGATACTGACGGAGTTACACTTGCATTTTACTTTTCATAAAGTCTATGGGGCCTGGTCCCCTGCGCCCGATCGGCGGGTCGGTTTTTTTGAGCTCCCGGCCCGGCCCGTTTTATAAAACTCCGGCCCTCGAGCATCCTTACGTCAGCTGAGGAGGAGCTCAGGGTTCCCAAGTAGCCGCGAGGGATGACTGAATTGGCAGAAAGCCCTGGGAAATCACTGGATTAATTGTGTGTGTGCCAAATCACTGGATTGCGAAATTGCCAAAGTGCCAAATTCTTGATCTTACTGTCTTACGTGATGCTGCAACACACGTGCCTCTGTACGTGGACCAAAATTACTCTAGATCTGTGCGATATATGGACCCTTGCACTGTAATTATTCCATTCAGTGTGTATCATAGGAGCGTGAGCGATACAAAACTAAGCAAATTCCTTCCTGACAAGCCTCGAGTCCACGTGAGCTTTAGCTGTGTCATATCAGAGTGGTCCCATGCCTGCCCACACGTAGTTCCTCGTTGGAGTGTTCCCTATGGACTGTCACTGCTGATGGGACAGGTGTACATAACCTGCTTGCTCCACGTAACGTAAAGCCAGATCACAATTATGACGACTGCTCACAACATCATCTACGAACGTGTACAAGATTTCATTTGAGCAGCTTCTCCAGGGCTTTGTCGTGGTCGCCCTTGTACTCGACCAGAGCCTGGTGGACGGCCTCGCTCTCGAAGCCGAGGTCCTTCAACTTCGAGAAAGCCTTCAGGTGTTTCCGACAAGAATCCTCGTCTGCTCCAATCACTTCCAGTGCTCTCTCCACGTCGTCCTCTTGGACAGACTTGCCGAACTCCTCAGCCAACTTGTCTGCCATCAGGCAGAACTGTATGTACCTCTCGCCGCCTTCTTGGCTCCCAAGATGCTTGCAGGCCCGTACCACTCGGTGAACAGGGAATCCCATTTCCCTCAATTGCCCGCACAGAATCCGGTCGCTTTCGTTAGACAGACCAGCAAACGGGTCCGCGACTTGGGTGGACTTCTTCTTAAAGGAGTCGAGGTCAGGCCAGGGGGTCCAGTCGTCCAGGCCCTTGGAGTGGCCGCCGCCGGCGCCGACTCTGGGAGGTGGTGTCACGCTACTTAGCAGTCGACGTCGCCGTTCACGGTCAGCGACCGGGCCTTCTCGGGCGCTTGGGGCGGCGCTGCCTGCGGCGCCGCCCGCACCGTCTTCGCGCTTGACAGCACTTACGATATCGCCAAAACTCTTGGACCCCTTCAAGGACAGGGAATCATCTCTCACGGCATGAAACTGTGGAGTCACCGGTCTCTGTTGAAAAGCATACGGGCCAGGAGTATAGGACGCAGCTTGATGCTGTTGACGGAGGCCAGGGTAGGGGACGTTTTGGGGGAAGTAGGAGGGCATCTGTGGGTGCTGCTTGAATCCCGCACTGAACGCGGGCGAGTAGGCAGGGTACTGGAACGTCGTTTGTTGCTGTGGCAAAGGATATCTCTGAAGCGGTTGGTGAGGCTGAGGCCGAAATTGCTGCATCCGTTGTTGTTGTTGTTGGTGGTGGAGGTGGTGTTGTTGGTGTTGTTGTTGGTGCTGGTGCTGCTGCCGCTGCTGCTGTGGCGGTCCTGACTGCAGGACTGCGGCCAACTCTTGGATGTCGTTGATGGTCTTGAGCTCCAGCGACTCAAACGGGTCAGACTCTCCCTCAAACTCCGAGAAGTTGATCGGCTGGCTCGGCCTGGACGGTGAGATGTGATTCGTCTGGGTGGGAGCTGCGTTGGGAACGGACGACAGAGGCGGAGGGATGGAGTTCGGGGGCGATTTTAGGGAGATATTTCCGATTTGTGTAGGCGAGAACGACCCGAGGGGGGCGGATGGAGGACGGTCGGGGCTTGTCTTTTCCGCTTCCAACAGTTCCGATTTCGGCTCTGTTGTAACTTCACTCTTCTCATCCACCCTCACCTCGGCCTTCTTTTCCTGCTTCCTCCTCCTTTCTTCCTCCTCCATCCTCTTCTTCTTGGCTTCCTCCATCTTCATCTTGGCTTCCTCCATCTTCTTCTTGGCTTCCTCCGTCTTCTTCTTGGCTTCCTCCGTCTTCTTCTTGGCTTCCTCCTCCATCTTCTTCTTCTTGTCCTCCTCCTCCTCCTTGGCCCTCTTCTCGTCTTCTTCTTTTCTTTTTAGGTACTCCTTGATCCTCTTCTCCTCTTCTTCCTCTCGCTTCTTTTTGGCCTTGTCCAAGGCCTTCAGCTGCTCCAGGACTTGCCTCTCGACGCGACCGTCGTACTCCCAGTGCTCGTCGGCGAGTAAGGCCTCCCCGGGCGTTGGATCCGCCAGCAGCTTCCGGGTCCGCTCCAGTAGTTCGGCAGGAGGCGGTGCGAACGCCGGATTGATCCTGAATAAGACCCCGTCCAGCGGGTTGAACCCCAGGGCGTCTAGGGCGGACTCCAGCTCGGAGTCCGAGCGGCGGGGGACGGAAGACGAGGTTGGGTAGAGGGGCATGACGAATAGGAAGGGCTGCGTCACTCCCAAATTCTGCGGGATGGTACTCGGGAGTATTCCTTCATGCAGCTGTCAACCCACTAGAAGGAGAAGACGGGACTGAATGAAAACAAAAAGATCTGTTCTGCGTCTCGTGACCAGTCGAGTGGACTCAGAAGTCGCCCGACGAAGACCTCCAAGAGCGCAAAGTCACTCTGGGGTTGCGGCGTCGAAAGTCACGCTGCCCCTTGTCTCGGCCCACCTCAAAACACAACAAGCGAGCTGAGCGGGAAGCAACTCGACGATGATGTCGTCCTCCAGGTCGTCCAGGGCGAAAGAGATCGACTCCAGGCTGATGGACGACGTCAGGAGCGAGAGAGAGACACATTGGAGCAAATTCTTCCAGAAGTATGAGCGGGTGAGCGAGTGTACCTGACGACAAAGACTTGATCAAGATAAGTAGCCTTTTTTATTCTTCGTCCAGCTGGCCGAAGAAATTGGCGACGAGGACGAGACCTACGCCATCAGCGATGAAGAGGACTGGGACGTCACCTACGTCAAGGAGGACTTGGTCGAGGCGGTGCCCATGCAGAGCGCCGCAGTTCGAAAATTTCTGGAGGAGGAGTACCTGGACGACGACGAAGTCCAATCACTTCTCTCGTTCGTGTCCGCTAAGAGAAGACTTTTCAACCACGACGTCGAGGTTTCCGGCGAAGAAGACGAAGACGAAGAAGTAGTAGAAGAAGACGAAGAAGAGGAAGAAGTAGAAGAAATCGAAGAAATCGAAGAAATCGAAGAAATCGAAGAAGAGTGCGGAAGCTCCGATACTGAGCTGGTGAATAGAGCCGGTGACGACGGGGAAGACGACGAACCAGCCAATAGCCACGACGGTGGTGACGGCGATGATTCCGAATCTGGAAGCAATTTCTCCGACCACGGCGTCGGAAAAGAAGAGGAGAAGGATATCGTTATCCCGATCCTTGGTCTTTCTCCTGTCAAGGAAACAGGAACTAACCCGGAGATCTCGAAGACCCCCGAGAAGCAGTCCGAAGACGTGGACGAGGACGACGACGTCGACGACATCCTGGATCGGCCAGACAGCCCATTTTACATCTCCAAGACCAAGAAGAAGGACGAGAGCTTTGAGCAGACACTTGTCTGGTCGAGTCCAGTGAAACGATACCATGACTACGGCTCATCCTTCCAGGTAAGAGGTCTTCCAATATGTTTAAGAATGATCACTGAACAAAGAGTTTGCTCTCTCTGCCGTAGGAAAAGCCCCCGTTATACGTCAATCCTCTTCGCTGCTCGAGTTGTGGCGCCGTCTGCCTCTTGCCCGAGCTGTTCTGGGACTCCGAGGTCAGCGGCCCCTTCGAGTGTGACAAGTGCATGGCCCAGAGCACCGGCCACGCTAACTGCGAGGCGCCGGCCTGCGCCGTCTGCATGGACTTGGCGCAGGAGTTCACGCGGAGGGCCATTTTGGAAAAGAGCTTCGTCGAGGGGACCCTTGAGGTCGTCCTTGAAGAAGAGGAAGCATAGTGTGATCTCTCGCTACGTACAAAAAACAGTCTCACTAACCTTGACTGTGTGGGTAAATTTTTTTTTATTCTTTCATTGAAATCTGACTCAAATTTTGTCTCTGAAGCTGACGTCTTGCTCAAGTTTCAGGTGTTAGGGATAAATAATGAACTTTGTAGTTTAGCTCGTAAAGGTACGACTGTCACATATTTATACGCATATTTTTTGGCCAAAAAATTGCATAATCCAACTTTATGCTATCTGTAAGTTGTTTGTCAATGTCACAATCGATTAAATAAAAGTTATAGAGGGTTAGGCAATTGACACGTACACCTGGTGATCTACGCTTGTGCATCAGTTCCTTCTATTCCTGGTCCTGATCAGAAGCTGATTTTAAGCCGATCCAGACCTTCTGGATCGCCACCCTTCATCCGACCCAGGCTTTAAAAAGGGCCACAGTTCGATCCGGCTAGAGCAAATCCGAACTGAGTCCCGATCCAATTCCTTGTCATAGTGTTGGGTCTCTGCTTGGTCAGATTGAACCAGACAAAAAAACTTTCCGTGCTCAAAGAAACTCAAAACAATGCTGACGTTCTACGGTTCTTGAGGACGACTTTCCAGCACTGACCTTCAGCGGCAGCTCCAGACTATGCACAAAGTGGCACCGCTGCGTTGCCAGCATCTGACGCTGATCTGATCCCGGCTTAGCAAAACATGATTCCGACACGGATCCGTCAAAAGCCTAGTCAGTGCTCACAATTCGAAAGTTGCCCTCAGAGAGTGTTGTCATCATTTCTGCAGGTCGAACACGCTTCGACAGGTCTCTCTGAGGGGTTGGAAAGTCTCGGAGACAAACAAGAAGACGACAAGAATGACCGAGGAGTCGGTGAGGGCAGAAAGGGCAGCTCTTTTGCTGCCAACTTTCAGCGTGGAAATGCTCAACGGCCAAACTGAGGCTTCAAGCCCAACATATCAGCCATGGATGGACACTTTCCTCTACTCAGGTGTTGCTGCCTCTATGCTCTTCTCGGCATGGTGCATGATCAACCTAACCTTGGTTTTCCCCGTTAAAAAACACAGCTAGACTCGTATTACTCACTCTGACGCTGTCTCTTATAACTTACGAAAGTTCCCGTTTTTTCGCGGGAATTTTCCACATTTCTTGTGTAAACGTCCTGGAAGCGAAAAAGGAGAATTTTCCGGGAATTCCCGGAAAGCATTTCCAGGGTATTAAGTCTGATTCACAGGCAAATCGACAGCCAATTGCACAGTCTGTGTCACAAGTCCTGATGCACTTTTTGTTTGGCAGTGGTTTTTCCTCCTCCTTGAAAGCCTTTTTTTAAGCCTGTCCACAGCAGGGGAGTTTCTTACGTACAGGGTGTCCCAGAGAGGTTGGAAAGTTCCAGCCCCCTGTGACTTCCCTCGTACTGCATGGATTTGATTTTCTTTTCTTCGCAGCATCTGCGGTCTGTCAGGTTTTCTACGGTGTCAATAGCTTCAAGAGAGTTGTTGAGCTGGAACATATGTACATGAGGGGATTTGAAAAGGCGTTGACTCAACAAAAATGTGCTGAAAATGGCCAACATTTTCTTTGAGGCGAGGTCATAATGGTGATGAAAAAGAGCTGATCCCACGGAAAAACCCGAGGACCCCGACAAAACCCTGGTTCCCGGAAAGTTTCGTCCTTCCACGGGACACTCGTTGCTTCACGTGACCTTGAGTGATTAACACTCGTGTTCTGGCAGTTGCAGCTGGTGGCGGCCTCGTTGAGGGCCGACAACGTCAGTACCAAGATGTAGTGTCTCAGTATCAGCCTGAATTGTTCGACCATTTTTGGGCCAACAGACTTTTTGTGGTCAAGTGCAGTGAAAACCGATTAAACTGAAGCTGATCGATTGAGTATCAAACCTTGTGTTGACTCTTGAAAAAGCCTGTACGTGGATCGATATATGTACAATAGCAGAGAGAGTTAATCATTTCCCTCCTAATTATTAACTTTGACGAAAATGCCAAGTTTTGTGCTCAATCACGTGATCTCCAGCTTGAATTTGATTCAAAAAAGGCTCTCTGGTGACGTCAGCGCCTTCTTTGAGTTTCGGGACTCTTCAGACACACTGAGCAAGACCATGGACGCCGCGTCCAGCCCAAGCGCGTGCAGATACAATGAGGAACTGCTGACACCTATGCAGTGCACGGGGATCCAGATCTGCGACATCTCCAGGGTCACCCTGTAAATCGTCCCCCCCCCATCTCTACCCGCAATAATGGCATAGCCAAGATTTCATTATCGCCTCGTTTTATCGCTTCTTCATAGCGAAATTCATGGGTGTGTTATGGGCACTGAGGAGCTGCTTTCACATACCTTGACAAAGCCATTAGCGCTCTTGGGACACTACGATCCGGGATTAATTTTTGTCCCATTTTGTACCTGCTTCATCCTCCACGACTTGGACTGGAAGGGGGGGGGGGGCAAATTTGGCTTCGTTTCCCCCCTTCCATGGACGTCCTCGCAATTTTGGAGGCAGATTTTTTATGCTGGGAAGAGGGGGGGTTGGGGGTAATTCACGCAGTAATGGTGGGCAATTAAATAATAAAAGGAGAGAGAAAAGAAGGACAGCAAAACCCTCACACAAAAGCGCGTTCTGAAGAAGAGCCAAAGTGAGTACAGGGTGGCTAAGAAGTCCTTGGAATCGTTTGAGGGTATCTCTCAGAGAAGAATTCAAAGTTGACGCTGAGATGTTCGGCGAAAGAGTTGTTCCACGTTGCACCTTTTAGCCGTGGGTGACGGCGCTCCAAATGGGAGGCCTGGCCGGCATCTCCATGGCGATGGCGACCAAGTCCGTCTCCAACTTCCCTGCCTTCCAAGCCGAGTTACAGCTATGCATCTGGGTGACATGAGTGGGTCTCATGACGAATCTTTGCATGTGAGTTTCTTGTGCATGAAAATGAATCACTGTCCTTCTAATTTTATCATAGTAGACGCAGTGACACTTGTGGAGATCGGTGCAGATGCTCAGGTTTGACGCCTGAGTAGGTCTAGTTAGGGTAGGCCGAAGTTGGGGTAGGCCGAAGTTGGGGTAGGCCGAAGTTGGGGTAGGCCGAAGTTGGGGTAGGCCGAAGTTGGGGTAGGCCGAAGTTGGGGTAGGCCGAAGTT
>JAAUXU010054643.1_pt1 | contig 19076 bp, 18 predicted proteins | sample 7278151 | NCBI WGS metagenome assembly JAAUXU01 (sample SAMN14350113, study PRJNA611818) | marine sediment metagenome | isolation source: surface marine sediment (1.8m) | place: French Polynesia: Moorea | collected 2018-08 | reverse complement strand
CCCCCCCCCCCCCCCCCCCCCCCCCCCCCCCCCCCCCCCCCCCCCCCCCCCCCCCCCCCCCCCCCCCCCCCCGCCCCCCCCCGTTCTCATGCAGTGTCAGATGCAAAGGCTCTCAGCTCGCCACACAATTTGAGCCAAAGTGTGCATGGTTATAGCACAGTGTAGTGTGCTTCAACTTAGGCCTTACTCCCTTTCAAAGCCTACATCTGATAGAGAGCGAAAATAGAGAGGATCTTGGCCCCTTCTCTCTTCTTCTGCCTCGTCCTGGACATGATTGATAGAGTCCATTGGGAGATTGGTTGGATTTGTTTTTGCTTTGGCTCCACTTCAATCCTTGCCGGGCATGGCATCTACCAGGAGCTTAAGTGAGGACGAGAATGAAAGCAGGAAAATAGACATCCGTAGACGAAATGTGAAAAAAATTGGATGTGTCTCGCGGGATCTTGAATGTGGCGACACAGGGAGAATAAGGAGGTAAAAAAAAGTAACCAGCCTGCATCCAACGTAGAGTAGGAGTGAGTCCACCTCGTAGAAAGCATCAACTGCGGGCTGTTACACGTGTTACCAATCACTGATGAATCCGCATGCACAGCATGCAACGTCTATATGAGCAGTGCACAGTCCCTCCATGCGCAGCAACCGTATTTGGGCAATGCGCCGTCAGTCGGGTACAGTGGGTCACACACATTAGCATATGACAACAGCCAGTATGGATATTCCTGGAGCAGAGTGCAACATACCTGAAAAGAAATGACACGTAGTACATTTAGTCCAGTGTCTCCTACTGGACGGACATCTGCAATCAACGTCATTGTTTCTCCTGCCGAGTGGTGATTGTGGTGCGTGCATGTGTTCGTTGTCCGTGTGTGTGCAAGGCACACCTACATACACAGTATGTGTGGAACGTACATTAATGCAATGCCTCTAAGCCGCTATTCTACCTGCACCCACAGAGATTAGGCTACGAGGAGAGCCCGTAGCATGTGGGTCTACGTGCTCCACCGCCCATTCAGTGAGTAATAGCGCAGCAGCAGCTTTATGCTGGACTGAGCAGCAGAAAGGTAATTCGAACAAACCATTACGCCAGAAAAGATTTCTTCCCCCCCCCTTTTTTGTGGGTAAGCAGAGGAGAAGGCCGGTCTTCTACTGCTGAATGGGGCGCCTCATGAGGGCCCAATGGGAACATACAGTAGCCTCCCCTCCCCTCGAGGTCTTCTGGTGTTTGTGTGTGGTTGGGCACAGCTCGCCAGAAACAGAAAGCGCTCAAACACACACATATCACTGGTGACAAATGAGGAAAAACAATGGAAGGCTCGAGCTATGTTGTTTCTCACTCTTAGCTCAGCTTTGCGCGAACGACTCGTTGAAATGGCTAAACTTTGCTCGTCCTCTCAGCCCGATAAGGTCACTTTGGTCAGTTGGAACTGCAGTGCAGTGAGTACCTACATGTAGAGAAGGGAGTCACACGCGTAGGGGCCGAGACATCCTACGTGGACCATTCTCAGCGAGCGGTTCGTCCTACATCATGTTCCACATGAAAAGTAGCACTTTCGTACTCATGAAAGTGCAGTCCTTTACCGTACAGTACTTTATGGGCGTCCGACTGTGCAGTCCTGAGTAACTTCACCGCAGACGCTGGAATGTGTTGAGGCGGAATTTTTGGTACGAAATGGGTAATTCAGATGCTTACACACAAGATTGAGTGCAGGCATTCAACATTGGGACGGCCCATTTTTAAACTGCAGCGCACAAAAGTCAGCAAGGTGGTGAGGGATCCAAAGTTATTCTTGCAGACATCGCCCCCGGCAAAGAGGATTGTACAGTCAGATGCCGATAAAGTAAACTCTAATATAGAAAATTATCCCCAGACAGTCAAGATTTTCCTGACAACCAACGTGAAAAAAGCCTGTCCAACGAAGAATTTTCCAAAAATTCGCAGTTATGAGTTTCGTTCTAGGGCGTCAGTACTTTAAAAAATTAATTTTAATGGGCTGATTCAGTTTGTTTCCTCTCCAAAAGTAAGACAAAACCAATTTTTGTTGCCTTTTGCGAAGCAAAAGGCAAAATTGGCGTCGAAAAAAGGGCGTCAGCACCAAAAAAGTCGCCAATACGAGAAAGATTTTCATGTCCCTGACCACAGCGGACATTTTTTTATTGACTGATCTCTTCATCAAGTGCAGAATATATCATGAACATACAAGCATCTGCTCAAGTATAGTATCTAATGTTGTTAATTGAATTGTAGTGCTAATTAATTTTTGTTGATTCAAAGGAAGATATCTCATTTTCACCCCTCCTCCCAAGTGAAAGATGCTATTTTGATTTTGGGACCTCAAGTGTTAGCTTTGATATGGAAAGTTTTTTTCCACCATCCTGATGACTTTACAATATCACAAATCCGACTGTGTACTCTGCATTACGTTGTATTCCCAAGGTGATTCATAATAGTTGTGAAAAACGTACCGTCGTTTTCCCCCTGTTCTCGTAGAGATTTTCGGCTGATTTTTGGTAGGATGTTAGCAAAGTGTTCACCAACCATTGATAACCAATACCTAGTCTATCGTATGTACAACGTCGGCTGTTATAATCGATCACCGCAGCAAGATGCCGCACTGGCAGCCCGGTGCTGTTGTCAAGACCAAGGGCGGCCGAACAGAGGAGCTTCTTTTTTTAAAAAAAAATGTATATGCGTTAACTTTAAGCTTTTGCAAATAATCTTTCTCGAGAAATGTCGCGTTCATGCTTTGCTATCTTGCTATTCTCTAGCGCTCGGTTTTGAAAACCAAACGGGGACCGATAGGGTTTATTCCTTAATTCCTGCTATAGAAATTCCTGTTTTTTTTATCATTTGCCTTAATTCCTGATACATTAATTTCTGCTCTTTTGATTTGCCTTAATTCCTGTTACATTAATTTGTGTTCTTTCGATTTGCCTTAATTCCTGTTACATTAATTTGTGTTCTTTCGATTTGCATTAATTCCTGTTACATTAATTTGTGTTCTTTCGATTTGCATTAATTCCTGTTACATAAATTTGTGTTCTTTCGATTTGCCTTAATTCCTGTTACATTAATTTGTGTTCTTTCGATTTGCCTTAATTCCTGTTACATTAATTTGTGTTCTTTCGATTTGCATTAATTCCTGTTACACTTTTTTTAAACTTTTGGGGTGATGATAGGTATGGAGCATATCTTCTTTTATGGAGCATATCTTCTCCTATATATGGAGCTTCATCTTCTTTTGAATTTTTTGCCAGGACCTAAATATATCCCCATTCTCACCAAGATTGATCAGCCTTCTAACAGCCTCCATTGTGGCCGCATGGGCCTCAGTGGCACCTGAAGTCATCCGACCAATCTGCATTCATGTCGTGCGCCATCCACGAGATGTAATTCAGGCTAATGGCAGACATTCTAAATGAATTATTTTGCACGCTTTCTTGAGCATTATATCTGCTAATGTCCTAAATTTGGGGGCCTAATGTCATGGTTAATTGCGCAACAGGAAATATGAGCCAATCCCTACGCATGTGAGGGTGAGCTCGTATTTCTTTTGGTGAGAAGAGGCGAGAAGAGCATCTTGACATCCTATTGTATTGTACGTATTAATTATATGTCATTTTCGCCAAGAAGCACCTTATGCACGATTTTGGATTGGGCAGCTCCAGAGGCATTGACAGCCCCGAGAGCTGGAAAATACAAAATCGTGCAAAAAGTGTTTTTTTTGCGAAAACAAACTTTCTAATTCAACATCACACTTTTAGTTACGGCCAGACCTGTTGTGGGTTCAGAGCCACGATTTCGTTCGTAGCTTTTTAAAGAAAAGATTTCTTTAAAGTGGCTGAATTTGATCCTACGACACCTGAGACACGGTACATAAATGTGTGTCCTACAGAGTATAAATATACATCCTAACCACTGAGCCACCTCGCCTGAAGGTTCAGCTGACCCTAAATGTCGATAGCCAGAGAAGTTTGAAGTGAAGTACTTTGTACATGTTCTCGGTACTTGAAAATTGGGTGACCTCAAAGCTCTCGTGAGAGGCTCACACTGCTCCTAATGCGCACAGGATGCGTCCATCTTTAGCACCAAAGGGTCCGAGGCCGGAAGTCACACTAAATTGTGATTCTGCATCCCTCTCTGTGATAAAACTTTAGAATGTCTTCATAAATAGAGCTCCCATGAAGTCACTGTCCACAAAACTGAAAGTACTCACAACACTAAAAAAATGTAGGTAATTTTTAATTTTCCGCTGGTGACTTGATGACTGGAGGCAGAGTTCGATGACTTTGACTGATAAAAATGCCTCTATAGTATTTTATGCAGTAAAAAATAAGGAGCAGGACAAATGATGACCTTGACCGGATTATGACTACCACCGGAGACTACGGTATGAGCAAACACCGGTTGAGACCGTATGTCACTATCACTCTAATGTGACATTTCGACCACCAGACCGTAAAAATCGACCCAAATGAGGGTTTAAACTAATTTAAACCAAGTTAAAGAGAGGACTACTGAAACTTCAGTCTCAGAAATCAGGATATTTGCAATGATCTTTTTTTTGCCAAGCAAAAAATAGCTATTGATGTGGGGGTGTGGATGGCTTCAGAGAAATGACCTGCAGTTTTCGAGGGAATTTTACCTTTTGATCCCTCAGACTTCACCCACGGGAACGAAAAGTGACATTCCCAAGAAACTGCGGGTCAATTCTCTAAAGCCATCTTCTACCCCCATATTTGAGGTTTTCTTTACCATTGGTGAGTGCAAGCAGGAGGATAAAAAAGTCATTCAGGGAGGAGAACTGATTGTGAAAAAAGAATTTTTCCCGATTTTTCTATATTACCAGTATTCCTCCTCGAAAATTGGGAAATTACTTTTCACGATCAGTTTTCCTCCCTGAATGACTTTTTTTTCCCTCCCATTTGCACTCACCAACGGTAAAGAAAATGTTTTCCCCTAAAGGTGAGACCGAGCAGGAGAAAATGAAAATGATTTCAGGGAGGAAAACTGGTGAATCCTGAAGACCAGAAAAAATACTTTTTTTCTTTGCAGGAAGTTGTCGTCCCTGAAAATGGGGAAAAATTACTTTTCCTCCCTGAAATAATATCCTTTCTTCTGTTTGCACTCATCCGTGGAAAAAAGAAAATATCATGTTGATCAGTTCTGACCCGACATTCCCAGGGAATTTTACTGTTTTGATCCCTTGGGTTTTGCCCTCGGGATCAGAAAAGTGTAATTCCCTCGAAAACTTCGGGTCACTTTTCTGAACACGATCTATCCCCATAAAATAGGTACTATTTGGCGACCCCATCATGTTGGTGTTGTACCCACAAGTTACATCACGAAAAACGATCCTCCATGAAAATATTTTTGGGGCGTCTGAAAACCTTTCACCTCATTTCTCAATGACCTGGCATGCGATCACGTTTTCGCTGAATCTTATTAACAAATATTTTCAAAACTGGGTGAGTGTTTTGAAAAAAAAAAAAAAAAAAGTAAGTTCCTTAGACCCAGACCTGCGTCATTGCTTATATGGGGATGATTTATTGCGCAGGATTACATGGCAGAAACTCGGCACATTGAGAAAAATTGCTGCTATCTCTGTACTGGCATCATGAAGACATCATCTTGCTCCACCTAAAACTTCTTGATGGCAACCCGGCACTGCACGAGCCAAACTTGCCCTCTTTGGAATCTGGTGTGTGGCTGTGGTGATTGAGGTCAGTGGCTTTACGCATCACTAAGGCTGTGGAAAACTTGTCCAGCGGTCATTCTTCGATTTCTGCGTTATATGATGCTTTTCTTTGCCGACACGATCAGAGTTGCCAAGTTTTGACTGACTGAGGACGCTGGGTCAGACTGTGCAGATACCTCCTGCGCGGTACCGGGTTGCCCCGAATGATGCATCGGGGACCCAATGTGTACTACAACAGCAGTGCTAATAACTGACATGCCCAACGCACTGCATACACCCGAGTGAGCTGACACACGTTTGCTGTGCTGTGCTTGTATAATTGTATGCAACTGCTATGCCATTAACTGCTGCCTAATGCGCTCAAAATGAGAGCAGATTTGGAAAGTTTCCCAAGAGCATTCTGGCGTAACAATTCTTCTTCGTCTTTCCAGATCAAGAGATCGTTGAAAGCGACAGAATGACCCAAACTCTGAACGGTTGTTAGCGCAGCAGGCAGTGCAATGGTATGCAATTGCCAAGCCATTAACTGCTGCCTAATGCGCATGAAATGAGTCCCAGATTTGGAAAGTTTCTCGGGACCATTCTGGTGGAACAGTTCCTCTTCGTCTCCGAGATCAGGAGATGGCTGGAATGACCCCAATGACGTGCGCGACAGTGACGTACAGGTCGTGCGTGCAGGGACTGCGTACAGCTTGGGATCAATTACCTCTGCTCAGTCAAGGCAAAAAGGCCTCTAGGTCTAAGTACCCGCAGTGATGCTACGGACTCGCAGTACTTTCCATCCATCGTCCATCCACTCATCTATCTAGCCATCCATCGCACTCGTGGGCACTTGAGTCATTCACTGAAGGATTATATCGTATTCATATGGCAGCAAGAAAAGGGTGGGGTGCCAGAGACGTGTGAGTCGTGATGGATGCGTCGTTCTCGTGTTACGCACTGTGTTAGGCCACCTGGACCCATTACAATCCTGCACGCCCGACCCGAGAGCCGAGTGATGGAAGAACCCGCAGCAACACTCTGCTTTCTCCTACTTTCCCGTACTGCACGCTTTAGAGATCAAAGAACTTTCATTAGAAATAATTACGTGCAAACATGAATAGAACTGAACGTAGCGCTCAGGGGGTAAAAAGAGCCCTTTTGCCGTTCAGGGCTCCAAGAAAACTTGTGCTCCATGAAGCCCTTTCACCGAGCCAAGCGAAGAGAAAATTGCGTACCCACCGTAGCTTAAAGAGTCTGGTAGGTGCGCGCTGAAAACTATTGCGGTAAGCACGGCAAATGTCAGAGCTGCGCAGACAATCTCCGCCGTCCACAAAGCTGTTTTAGTGCAGGTGCAGGTGCACTAACCATGAAATAGCACTCATCTTTTGCCGCTCCTTCGTTCCGTCCATTACAGCGAAGGAAGGCTATTCTCCTTGCCTTACATTTCCCTCCTCTTTGTTAACAAAAAAAATATATCTACATAACGGCTCAATGGCTCCAAAGGCTGTTGTAGTGTAATACGAGGACCGTACGTGAACAACTGCATATATAGGGGAAAGATAGGACGTACGTAACGTGGCGCCATTACCATAACAGTAACCCGGGCAATAAAATAGGCCCGCAATTTCGTCCTGCCCAGAAGGGGGGGGGACCCCATACAACAGCGGCCAAGGCATGGAGAACAGTGAAGAGAAGAGTAAACTTAAAGTAACATTTTATGATTTTGCAGTGAGAGTATGTGTAGCGGAGGTATTGCTTTATGACATCCGCGGGAATGCGGCATTTAATACAAAACTGTCAGCTGTATCGTGGCAGCAGCTTTGACCTGACTGACCCTTGTACTCGAGGTGACTGCGGATGTGATTAGCCCAGGAAATACCCTGCTATTAGCAGCCAAAAAGTTCTCTTCCCCGACTAAATTTGCCCGCCTGCGTGCAACATTGTGTACGTACTGGACTGGACTTCTACCGAGGTGTCACATCGCTCTGAGAGTATGCAATGAAGAAGGTTCTCACCGGCTCTCAACCCCTCACGTTCCTTCTCGTTTTTGTACCATTTTTGTGCTCAGCTCTCAGAGTGAAAGAAGAGAGAGAGGAAGGAGAGAAAGAAGGAGAGAGGAAGGAGAGAAAGAGAGAGAGAGAGATGACGCACCCATCCTAGGACAGCAAACAGCGAAGTAGATCATAGTCCCAACTGTGTTCGTCCTTTTGGACCCTCATTCACTCTGGTTCGTACTCCCAGTGGTGCTCTGCATACCTTCACAGACTTGTGTTGCACGACAAAAGTGGGGCACCAATGCAGAAGCATGCAAAATCCTCATGGGTTATGGTCGGGAGAAGAACACAGGAAGATAGGAGATAGATATGACTGAGAGGAAAACAGATTCCCATAGAGAGCAATGCGGTCTTTCTGCAGCACTTACACAGATAGGGACTTAATCATGGCTGTCGCAATTCCCTGAGATCTTCATGGAATTATTTAATTCCCCCCACTTTTCATCATTTCAGCTAGGGTATCCGCAGTAGTTCCGCAACCCAACTTGGCCTGGTTTCCTCCAATTTTTCCAACGACAAAAAAAGTTTTGCGTGACACACCAACCCCAACCCCCCCCCCCCCCGAAATTACGAGTTGCTGTTGCTATTACCTACCCACAGTGCAGTCCAAACTGATCGTACCCACGAATCGTGGAAAATCGAGCATATGCAGTATTTTCTCAGTTAAATCGCTTGCACTGCCTTTATTATGCTATTTTGTTGGCAGCTGAAGTAAAGAACTTAAAGTACTCAGGCCTCAAGCTTTCAAACGCTGTCAAAAGGGTCTGCGTAGCTGCAGTATTAAGAAAACTCATTTTCTCATGCCAGGAGTTTCAAAGGCCCCCCAGCACACAGGAGGTGTGAGCTCCGCACTACATGTGCGGAGCTGAGCCTGCCAGCACTACGTATTTACGTAAACAATTTTGCCAAAGGTGAACAAAACAATTTAAGGTGCTAAGGTCTCCAGCTGTCCAGTGGTGAAAGGAGGGTTTGTGTAGCTGCAGTATTGAGAAAGTGACACTTTCAATGTTTTTACATTTCAGACCGTTTCACACCTTTCTCCACTTGCAGCACTTGCATCTATCCTTGAATAAGTCCCTTACAAGACTTGAATATACACTTAAAACATTACTTCTAACCCTTGATTTCTTCGAATTGGCTAGGGGATGCTCACTTCTGCACGACAGTGGACTGCAAAAAAGTGCAGTCAGAAATGCACAGCTCATTTTGCATTGCAGTGTGGTTTGGGTGAAATTATCCAGCGAGACACTCAGCTATGAGCTTGCGGACGTGAAGACAAGATCGTGACAGCTCGTTTTGAGCTTGAGCACTCTTGCCAAATGAACTTGACCTCATACTTGATGTCCAATGACTGACGTTGCCTTCCCCCACCCATTTTAGTCCATCTGAACTGCTTCACGGCAAGCGCTGTTCGTACCACAGCACGAAATGCTGGTGTTCCCTGATGAGCTACGTCCACTCCACCTCACCTTTGATCCACATAAAGATTCAGGCAGAGGGAGAGAACACAACCTTGTGATGTTATGGAGTTTAAGCGTGTGCTGCTGGCACACGTGAGTCGACGAGGGTCTTTTGTACGCATAAATGACCTCTCCCCAGCTTTAATGGGTTTGTAGGGCTTAAATTGTTTCATTCTGTCTCTCTGCTCGCATACAATTGTGTGTGTGTTGCGATACGCACGCGCGTGTGTGTGTCTACTGGAGAAGCACAAATTATCTTTGTGTCCGTACGAACTTCGGCATGCTTCCGTTCCAGCACCACTTCTGACATTCTAGTGTGCCTTTTGCTTTGCTGTGTGATGCCAAATACAGGACTGCACAGTATACGACAGCCCCTATGAGACTGTTGCTTATGCTGTAGTCGACGACTCGTCTTCAATATCCGTAAGATCCAAGATGGATTGTGCTGTACTACATCAAGCTGTAGACACGCAGACGAAGAGTCGATGCCAAAAGTGTCCTCTTTCCCCCCATAAGTTTTTAAATGACGTGTTTTCACGCAAGTCCATCTTGGAGAAGGATTTAAGAGAGGAGGCAAAGCAGCCGTGATAGGATTAAGATAGGGGAGGGTTCATTGGTGGCGCTGCTGTGCCTCTTCGTACATACGCTCATGGGATTACCGTACATGAGATTGGATATATCCCTTCTCCTTTTCTTGTTTCATTTTCTCACAGACACCCTCAACTTCTCTGGCGCAGGTCCCAAGTAGCAGCAGCATCTTGAGACCAGAAAAGGCCGACACCGCAAGTTGAACGTGGTGAGTAAATATACGTATACGAGGTTATGACTGCACTATGGCCTCGGCTGAGGCTGAGGAGCAGCTTTGGAGCTCCCATAAAAAGCAATTCAACAAATCCTTCTTCTTAAACCTCGGCCTAGCACTCAGCAGCGCGCGCGCACGCGCACGCACGCACGCAAGCAAGCAAGAATGGTTGAAACATCCCTTTGAACCGACTTTACTGGGTCACTCAGACGGTGCAGCAATGGATTTCACGGTAAAACGGAGATAAGGATCACTTCAGAAGTACTCAAGTTCATTCTTCTACCCGTCAATGCTACCGGGAGCGGTAGCCATATGGAGCGATTGGGGATTGTGATGCCAGCCATTGTGATGTGATTGGAAATACAATTCAATGGAAGTAATAAATACAATGGAAGTTCAATGACGTTCGGTCCAAACAAATAAAGATCTCGATTAACTAGATTGTTCTAATACTAATTTCTACAACACTTAGAAAGCATAGTTCACAAAGAGTCACCTTGTCATACGAAGATGGATCCAACTGGAGGTCATCCTCCAGAGTCTGAGCCCACAGACTCAAAGCCTGAATTGTATTTCTGTTCAGTTATATGAAAACTGTATTTCCGGGGTGCAGTAAGATGGCATACCAATGCATACATGCCCCAGGGTCGAGGACGTCTGTTCCAGAAGGGGCGTTTTTTCGGCTAAAAGACTTTGGGACAACCCAGCCCAGATTTATGGGACAAAGTCGCTGACATCACCTGCCCAGAGGCTGCTCCAAATGTTCTCACTTTGCACTGGTGCTAATGAGCCATGTGGCACCAGTCTAGATGCTGAATGCACAGCTATTCAGAGGGTGACTGGGCACATCCTGCCATGGCATGATGACACCTTGCGAGCTGAGCTTTCTGTATGTCGTGGAAAAGGGTTGCTCGTGCCTTTCTTCCTCAGCCAGCGTCATTGAACTTTCAAGCCCCTCAGCACAATGGCGCGTATTAGGAATGGATCGATTTGGTTGTTACACGCGGTGCGCACATATAGAGGTTGCTAAGCATATACGTACACTCCAGGCAGGTCTTCAATGGCTCAGGTTCTTTCTTGGCTTTCATTATCATTTATTCTGTCTAGGAGACCTTTTCAATATCAGCTTACTTGACAATTTTGGCAAGAGTAGCAATCACGTCCTCTCGCACTTATTACACGCATTTACAGTGGAAGACAAAGAAAAACCCCTCTCTTAAGAGTGTTACGCAGTAGATCTGGTGCAACATCAGCCAGATTCTCAGGGTTGCCACAGTCTCACCTGTTTTCATGTCGACTTTCCCCTCACTTTCTGCTCTTTTTCTTATCCGTGCGACCATCATGTTGGATCCTTATACGAGAAGTCTCTTATGCAGTATACCATAATTTGTATTGGCTCTTGCGAACATGATCCTTATTGGCGTATGATCCTCACAACCAGTGGTCCTGATGTACTGTACGTATACCCATTTTACGGTGTACTTATTTTCATGTAGACATTTCAGACTTGCTTATATCAGTTTTTAGGAATGAAGCGTCCTCTTATACATCAGAAGACTCCATCAATCTTCTGAAGATGTCGATTCATTCGGCACACACAAGTCGATCCTATAGCAAAAGCTTTTCAAAAGAGATTCAAACTTATGGGCTACACGAGCAGAATCCATGATACTGACAGCATAAGTACTAACTTTACGATGCTGCACAAACGTGCGTACGGAATGTTATAGCGATTTTTGTCCATTTGATAAAATCTCTCTGCCCTGAATGCAGAAACTGACCTTGGACTCGCTCCTGTCCACTCAATCTTCCATTGGAGAGTGAAAAGTGAAATCTTTAAATTGTAAATTGTGTGGAGAGAATAAAAATAGTCGACCATACCCAGTAGAATGTAAACACTTGTGCATAATTGACTGCAATACGAGCAGAGTCAGGTCTTATGTACGTTCCTACAGATTCTCAGAGAGGGGTTAGTAGACGCGGGCGCTCCACAAACAAAACGGATAAAGAAAGCCCACTAGAAAAGGAGGGAAAGAGATGAAAAGACGACATGTAGTATTGACAGAACCTTCATGCAACTTTTAACGAACCTTCTCTCGTTTTCTTTGCCAGGAAGACTTTCCTTTGTCATAAGGAATGACAGGTATCATGAGCCATAAGAGCAAAGTTGCCGTGGCGCAGCAATCATGCAGGCCAGAGGGCCTTCGAACGCGTGAGCCTTCGAATAAACACCTTCATTGGTCCAAGCCCAACTGCATGTGCAGACATCCTGGAAGGAGAGGAGGGCGGTGTCGCAACCAAAAATTCTACACCAACTTTCTTTTTTTTTCCTCCCCCAACGAAAAGTTGAAAGTTTTACTATCCTGGACCCAGGACTTAATGTCAGGCCGCATCTCAAGCTGCTTAATTTTTTTCAGTGCCTATTCTCTTCCTCCTCCTCCTCTCTCCCACTTTACTTATCCTTGGTCGGCAGCAACATAAAAAGGGCTCTGCGGCACAAGAGCTCGTGTGTTTGTAGGAAAAAAGAGGACATCCTCCACTCGCTGCTCGTTCTCGACAAAGAAGAGATTACTGCGCACTGTTGCAGCTTCCCCCACCCGCCCTTTTTTTCTCCTCCTACCCTGACCGATTTCTCCGGGGCCTCTCTTCGAACTGATGATAGAAAGTGATTGGCGGCCATGTGCATCATCAGTCACACTAAGCATCCTTGGCTATTTAGAGAGTGATGATGACAGCCCACATGATAACACTGGGGTGCTTCGAAAAAAAATTGACATACTCGATAAAAAATGACTTCTTGGGCTTTTCGTACCAACAAGTCTGCCAGATCTCTCTGTGTGGAAGAAAGTTCGTCTCGTCTGTTTTTTCGTATCTTGCAATATGTCGAAGCAATGTGGCGTCTGCATCGAGAACTTGACTGTGCTTCATCTGGCCATACACCCCACCATCATCACAATGCTCACGGGGGGCCACCAGGAAGACGACGTAAATGTCGAGGTCGGCTTGGACGCCAGTGACAGCGTCGAATGAAGGCTGGCAGTGATCATGTCCCCGCTTTGAATGCGGAGGTTTAAGGTTGCCATCGAGCATGACCCAACCAAGGCCTCATGCGCACATGCAAAAGGAGTGAGAGCAAGTCGAAGGTACGGAGGACTGTGGCAAAGCTTGGAGCGAAGTCTCTTCAAAGGTTGGTAAGAAGCCTCGCCTGACGGCTGACGTGCATTTAGAGCATCTCCTGGGTTTTCAGGGACGTCTTAACGACGTTAAGTCTGTTCCGGCTGGCCGCGTAGTCATCTTTTCGGATGAGAAGACCTGAGACTGTCACCCTCCATCCAACAGATGAAACGACCAGTACTGTTCAAGGAGGACATTGATGAATCAATGCGCGCTGTCACGGCGGTGAAGCTCCCGGCATCAGCCGTGTCTCTTGGCTTTCAGGGATCAATTGGGTACACGCACACCTGGTTTGGTGTCCGGGTGGGTACCGGCTCAATGTGGCCAGCTACACTTACTTCTTGAGGACAAGTCTTATTCAGAGATGTTCCCCACGGGCAAGATTGCCTTCCAGCAGGACGGAGGGCCAGGGCATACAGCCCGGAAGACTCAAATGCTTCTCCGAGAGAATATCACATTCTGGCCAGAGGAAACATGGCCACAGTTCAACCCAGTTGCCAATCCCTTTGAGTATGCATGTGAAACCTGTGGCCTTCAAGGTTCGCCACCCCAACGTTGAGGTGATGAAGGCTGCTGTCAATGGGAACTGAAAAAGGAAGTCAGTCAGCAGACTACATGGATCAAGAAGAAATGTGCGGCCTTTATGAGGTGTACCATAGCTGCGGATGGTAGCTGCATTAAGTAGTTATAATGTACCGGTATTTGCTATTTTATAGAAAAAGCTCCATTTAAGTTGACTCATTGGAACACAAAGAAGGTCTGGTCAAAGTTAAAGTAAAAGTGTGTAAATTTTTTCGGGACGCCTGATATACTGGGACAACAGGACTTTGCTGTATTCAAGATGTGGCTCGTTTCTAGTCATTTTGTCAAGGTTTCTCTGACTAATACTATGGCACTACGTAGTTTCTCACGTGACGATGCTTGTAAGCAAACGTCAAGTCGGACATTAACGGTAGAACGATATTTGCTAAGGTACAATACAACCTTTTTTTATGTCGTCGTCACCCCCTACAGGGATCGTACGTCCCATAACTTACAGCACCGCCCACGTAATTCGCGAGGTTATTGACTAGGCCCAATTGTCAAGCGCAAATAGCAGTTTACACATGTTCGTAGATGTGAATTACTACGACGCACAAATACATGCAGGAGGTGAAATTTCACCTCGTCTTGTCTGTTGCCTGAGGACTGAGTCAACCATGAGTGGCACAGGGTGATCCACAAAGACAGCAGCACGTTCAGATGAACATCGGAAAAGGGAAGTTAGAAAAAGTTAGAAACTTAAGTTTCATCAAGTGCTGATAGTGCCATGCGTTCGCATGTGAGGTGCTTAAGTTTTCCTAGTCGTCCCCGGCTTAAAACGCCAGCCATCCCCAAGCCTTTGGGCACTTCAGAAAGGCCAAATAGGGCCTTGGGAGTGCCCAGATGTGCCGAGGTGCACGCTTGTAAGTTACAAATTCTTCTGCCTGGCAAGTGTGAAAGTCAAAAGCTTTGTAGTGCGCTTTGCTTCTGTGCTCGAGCTCGAAAAGGTTTTTCTTCTTATTCTTCTATGCCCTCTATTTCCTTTTTCACAGACATCTAATGGATGACATTGAGCAATAGCGTGCATCGAATACCATGGACTTTTGTCAATGTGGCGGCATGAGCAAAACAAGGAAATGAAGGTTGTTCTCTGATTGTCCGACCAACTGTACTGGTACACGTATGATGACTGATGCAAGGTACGTGAAGCGCTTTTCTCTGTCTGCACTGCAGGTGAAAGTCGCTGACCTGCCTACGCAGATGGCGTACCAAATGCATACGTACCCCATGAATAGGATCAAACTAAAGACGTCACTTGAGCTTCGGAGAAAGAAAAAGAATTTCTTCTCATCTCCTTAACTTTCATGGAGAGTTTCGGCTACATACCAAAGTGTGAGACCTCCTGTGGGTCTTATTAAAACCGCGAGTAAAGCTGAGCTTTCGCTGAACTTAAAGACGTATTGGAATGGTGATGTCACATTTTCGGATTGCACGACACTGTGTACGGTCTGTGTGTAACGCTATGAGCAAAGATTTGTGTATTCGTATGCATTCAAACTGTTCGTGTGTGTGTGTGTGTGTGTGTGTTCGCGTAAGGTTGTCACAGAAATCGCCAGAAAGATTTTTTAGCTCACTACGCTCATGTCCAATATTTTCAACTGTGACTAATGGCTACTTGAATGTCATTCTGGGGCGCCCAAAAGTGTGTCTTACCTCGAGGGGATCCTTTTTTCCATAGGAGCCGCCTCCGCCACTCCCACCGCCTCCTACGCCTCCGGCATGCATTCTGCTCGAGAAATATGAGTCTTCTTGCGTGGCTTTTTCAACGTATTCGCCAATAGCAGATATTTTCCGCACTGGAGGCCATTTCGCCTGGTTCCACCACTACTGGTAAGTGTACTTATGCGGCGTATATTATGTACACTCGTGTCTTTGTTCTACCGTCGTTTACGGCAAGGCAAACACCGCTACCCCCTCATGGAAGCTCTCATGACGCATAGAGAAACCAGAAGAGGAGAGCTTAGATCCCATGAAAGCCATGTCGAGTGTAGCAACACAGCCAGGAGATAGAGCCCAGAACTAATTGCCCCTTGTCTCTTCTAACAGCCCCACAGGCATTCACTGTATGTAGTATATTGTAAAGCAGGAGAAAGTCTCAGGGAGAACCCACGTAGGCAATGCACGTGAGGCATGCGCACATGGAGTAAATACACATAGACACAAGGACAAAAAAAGCACTTATTCCCTCCTGCACCGTCGGTCGGTGGTGAGCTTTGGCTTGACAGATTATTCGGAGTCCGCCCATCAATTAGACCTCTTGCACGCTGCTTCCCAACCCCACAAGGCTTCAAACCAAGCTGGTCCGGGGCTGCTCTTTTCCTAACTATTAGCGGTCTTTGCGCTCTTCGTCGGCTTTCATGCCATCGCCACACGCCAGGAGGAAGCCAATGTTGACTCTGCTCGTTATTGCTTAACAACGTGGAAAAAGCAAAACAAAACAAAGACCAGAGTCCTCCTTGCACTTGCACTCGCACCAGATGGCACCAAGACAGCGTCACCACTTGGAGTTGTTCCTCCGGCGGCCGCCGACAACGCTGGGAGACTAATTGAAGAAGAAAGGCAGACGTTTGACTGGCACAGAAATAAGACCTGTTGACTGGTGGCGAGAGACTCTCTTCTCACGAAATGAGAGAAACAAGAAGCAAAAAGGACTCGACCATTTCCTCCTCCTCTTTAATGCGCGCTTTCTCTCTCTCTCTCTCTCTCTCTCTCTCTCTCTCTCTCTCTCTCTCTCACCAGTGCGAAAGTCTCCGCGCTTGTCCGCTCCTTTCCCCGGTTCTCCTCGTCCCGCCATGCACTGATCGTCGTCGTCGGGAGGTCGAGGCAGACACAAAGAGAAGGAATTTCACGGTCGCTATCCCTGATTTTCTTGGCCTTAGAACAACAACCATGACACGTACACCAAGAGTCGGCGTTCACCTGCAGACACCCGCGGAGGACGCAGCCGGTCATCAGCGAAGCCCTCGTTCCGGGCTTTGCCTCCTAGGCTCCCCTCATGCTTTCTCTCTCCGCCGGGGAGGCAGGGAGAACCCTAAGTCACTTCCGGCTGTTGCTGCCGCCTTCCCTTCGACTGGGACGAAAATTGATGAGATTCTACGTTTATGTGCGAAAGTTCGCATCTGCCTCTGGATTACAGGCGACGGCGCTGCGGTCTCCCTAGAAGACGCCTGGCAGCCGCGGGTCGAGGCACTTATGACCGGTCGGGTCCAGACATCATCTTGATGCTTCCCTCCAGAGTCGAGTCGTGTACTGTCCAGCGCAGTCCTGCACTGCGTGTGAGGACGAAAATTGTCCCATTTTTGTTATCGCGGCACTGGAGAAGACACCCGTGGGGTGCCGCGTCGGAAAAAACTTTGTCGCCTGCTCCCCACGCCTCCTCTTCAAGAGAGTAGAGAGAAGGAAGAAGCCTTGAGGGGTGCGAAGAAGTTGCAGACTTGGGGAAGGACGAAAGGACAGGTTTCGGCTTATGTACGCAGCTTATGCCGACTTTTTAAGAAATGCCATTTTTATCGGTTCCTACTCCACTACAGTGGAGTAGGAACCACTGCAAGTGACGTCATCCTCACTTCATAGCATAATAACCAATGCTTCAGTTGAGCAAATGGGTATATTTCAGGGAGGGGGGGTAAGTTTCAACCGTGTACATGTGTATGTGCAGGGGTGCGAGCAAGTGAGCCTCAACTTGAAAACTGACACGCACAACGGGCTGTTGTGAGAGTGTTGTTGAGACTGATCGATCCTAGATGTCATCAGTCACAGATGTGATCTTATTGACTGGCATTTTTGGAGCCACGTCCTCAGTCTTCAGTTAGGAATAACACTTTTTCCCTACACCCTCGCCTACTCTTCCTCGTTTTAAACGGTAATTTTTAAAGTATGTCCATGGAGAAGAGCCATGAGCTTCTTGGACTTTTAAAGGGTCAAACGGCTCCAATGGTTACTTCTAGGATCCTGGGATGTTCCTTACGGTTTCAATGCATATCCATTTTACACCTTCACAAAGATGCGCGGATAAATCGCTACCTCCTCGATTTTTCTGTTCAACTTGGCTTTAGTTTGAGCGCGTGGGGTGATTCATGTTAGGGAATGATAGTTCCAGAAAGAGACGGTGAGTCTTTATTTAATAAAACTGCCATTCTGATGCTAGACGTTCTCGATCAGTGACCTGAAACTGTCGCATGACGTTCGGATGACCAATTTTGCTTTACTGTTTCCCAATGCTGCAAAGCTGCCTGGTTGGCATGGGAGGCTCATGACGTTGACCCCTGCAAATGCCCAAACACAGCGCAGTTGGGTTGGCATCCGGAATAACTTATTCGATGAGTATTCCGGATGCCAACTTTCAAGCGCAAAAGTTTGATTTGAGACCTCACGTTCGTAATATGTTTGATGGTGTCGGCTGCATCTCATGATCCAATTGTCATGCAGCGCATTGCAATCTCAGCTGCCAGAATCTCCCCGCAGTATGAAGGAACAATTGACAGTGCGTGTTGACCTTATTTCTTTTACAAGCTGTCGAGGCGACCCAGGGTACTTCCAGCGATCGTCAGGGATCAGTGCTTGATGACATGTGCATTTGTAAGATTCCAGGCCAAGCTAATCACGCAGTAGCCCTCCCATTGTGCCATGACAAATGCATGCGCGACAAACAGGACCAGTCTCAGTCTGACATTGGCCTGTCCTGATTCAATGTCTTACAGATGTGTTCTCGACGTGTCCGTGCCGCCCTCCCCCAGGTTGCAAGCAAGTGTCTCCTCATTGGCAATCTCCTTTTTGGTCTGTTGACCTCAGGTTAGTCCCGGCGACTGCACACATGCTCATGCCAGCAGCCAGCACTGCTACGACGACCCGGCAGAAGCGCGGCATTGTGAAGGTAATTGGCGTGCACCCTGTACACGGTGGACCAAAAGTGACCCCCTAAAACTTGACGTTCATTGCTCAGCCTGAGTAGTGAAAGTTGGGCGTTTTTCTGAATTTAGAAACGGCACCATAACCAAAGGAGTGATGATTAAAGTTTGACGGGAAGGCCTTAACATCCAACTCCAGAACTAGGGATTATGAGGTGGGTTAGAATCGTGATTTCGAGCTTCTCCATCAGAGCAACACTGTGGCACATTTGGAACTGATGTGAAAAAATTCTGGATTCCAAGTAGCTGTGACCTTCTAAAGTCGAAAGTATGCCAAACAGGACTGTCGACGACAGTTGGGTCCAGGTCACTGGTCTTAGTAGCGAGAGAATGGGTCCAGATCACTGGTCTTAGTGGCGAGAGAATGGGTCCAGATCACTGGTCTTAGTGGCGAGAGAATGGGTCCAGATCACTGGTCT
>JAAUXU010116925.1_pt1 | contig 19084 bp, 21 predicted proteins | sample 7278151 | NCBI WGS metagenome assembly JAAUXU01 (sample SAMN14350113, study PRJNA611818) | marine sediment metagenome | isolation source: surface marine sediment (1.8m) | place: French Polynesia: Moorea | collected 2018-08 | reverse complement strand
TGTTGCACCAACACACAGATCTCTTCTCAAATCTACTGTGCTTTGTGGTTGCCCAGCTTTTGTGGTCATGGAGATTCCGAAATTGGCTGCAAAGCAAGTTTTGTTTACCTAAGAGACACTAAAAGTGCATAACAATGACAGTAAATTCTAGTTTGAGTTTTGTTAGGGTCCCATTTCGCCCCTTTTATCCGGGTTGTAGCAATCGCGCCCGACCCAGAACAACGGGACGACCTCATTTTCTAGCTCTCGAGTGACTTCAGTCATTGACTATGCATGGAAGTCATGAAAAGAAGCCTTGGAATATTTGCTTACGCCTGAAAAGAAGCCTCTTTTTCCGACGTCGTCGTACAAAAGTCTTGTGTCGCAACACTTGTTAGAAAGTTCAGCGAGAGAAAATCTGTCCAACAACCCACGCACTTTAGAGCTTAAGAGGACTCTTCTAGAGAGAAATTCCCGGCTCGAACTGGAAAAAATGTCAAGAGCTCAGTTATTCATTGGGAGAGGGAAGAAAAACATGTGATTCACCTAAAAATACGGCCTCTTCGCCGAGGATGCAGACAGGGAACGACCATTTGGACCGTTTAGATCAGGCTCATACTGTAACTGAGGCCAGAGATCGGTTTTTTTTTTTTTTTTTTTTTTAGGAATCACATATTTTTCCGCCCCCGATGCACGGGTGGAAAATTATCCAAAGAAAGCACCACCTGGTCATGACTTTTGTCGCGTACCTTAAGTTGAAGCCAAAGTTGGAGGATTTCTCTCGTACTTGGAGGGAATTCGCAAGAAATTCAATGGACGGGTGATTTTTTGCGCATCTACGACTCTGCAACTTGTTACAAGCAAGCTTTGTCTGACTGCGCAGGTCTGATGTGGAGGGGAACAATGGTCTCATACCTTCAACCACTGTTCCAGAACCAGAGTTTTGCAGGAAAGAACGTCTGGGTGACTCCAAATTCCGACATCGAGAAGACCTATTTCCTCAGTGAAGTGATTTAGGAGCTGCTGGTTGAGGGATTCCCAAGGGTTCCAGCCGCAGGAGGATTACTGGGGACCAAAGTGCAACCAACGCAACCTGGTCTTCTCACTCGGTCGAGCAGCGCACTTACTAAGTGATGGGAGACGCACACAAACAACAGTGTGAAATGCCTACTGTTCACTACTGTGGAACATCTCTATAGGAAGCAGCATTAGACCCAAGGATGCCCACTTAAATAGGGGGTCGTTCTTATGCAGAGGTCGCTAGTCTCCACACATCATTTCCACACAGAGCATTTCCTCGAGAGAGGTTCCTGTGATGGTTAAATGAGATTCTTGTACAGAGGATTCTTGCAGGGGGTATGCAGAGGTTTCACACAACTACAGGTGGCAGTGTATGGTATTGAGAAGGCAAGACCTTTGGGCCTGATCACTTACTTTGAACTTAAGTTTGAGGAAGAAAATTGGTCCTGTTGGTTTTTGAACGAGAAATTTCACTGTCTGCATCAGTGGAACCGACGATGTCTGAGTTTACATTCAAATGTTCTCCTTCTCTTAACCCCATTTTTCTTCCAGATGTCTCGTCCATCACTCTGAGCATGCCTGGAGCTCGTCCCAGTGGAGCGGACGACTACCTGTGTCACGCATTCGACCAGGCGGAGGTCGCGGGGACGTCGGATTCCTTGTTCGTCACCAGGTTCACGCCAGTGCACGCCGAGGCCGAGAGGGCTCACCACATGATTCTCTACGCGTGCAACCACCCAGGAGACACTGGGATTTTTGACTGTCGACATCACATGGTAGGTCGAGGTAGCACGTGAGAAAAGACTAATGTGCCTTAGGATGGGTCAAGGATCTCAGTGCTGCTGGAGTCTTTTTGGTTGCTTGTTTGACTTCACATGATTCTTCTTCTTGTCAGGTGTGTGGAGATCAACCTGCGATCCTCTACGCTTGGGCCAAGAATGCTGAAGCCACTGAGCTTCCCAACGGCGTGAGCTTCGAGCTCAATCCTGGGGAGCACAAATATCTAGTGCTCCAAGTCCATTACATGCAACAGCTGGGAGGGGAAGACAACACCGGACTCAAGCTGGACTACCAGCTGGAGAGGTATCTCTTCGGTTATGTGGTGTTTTGCGGAAAGTAGTGCTGCTCCTAGACGTCTTAGAGTAAGGCTTAGGATAACTTTTGCTGGTTCGGTCAGGCGAGGATAAGTTAGATTCCTTTGTCCTGCTCCTCCTTCCCATTGGACCATTTCTTTGGGCTCTATCTACACTTATCATCAGTGTTATTTGGAGTCCTGTTCGTGCCCTAAACCTCTTTTTCAAAAACTTTCAGCACGCGCTATTCGGCCAGTATTTATTTGCTCTTGCGAGGCTACCTCCCTATCCCGCCCAACACGCCTGTGGTGCACGGAGACGTCAACTGCCAGGCGGCCTCCAAAATGCATCCCTTTGCCTTCCGCACTCACGCGCACAGCCTGGGCGTCGTCATCACGGGATACAAATATTCGCCAGAGACACAGTAAGTGTAGACGTCACGGATTATGTTCAATTTATGAGGCTTCTTGATCACGATTAAACTTACAGAGAATTTATGGAGATAGCTCGGGGTAACCCGCAGTGGCCTCAGGCGTTCTATCCGATCACCACCAATGTTACAGTGCAACCTGGAGACTTCATGGTGGCCAGGTGCACCTACAACAGCACAGGAAGACAACGCTTGACCAGTATAGGTGATTTTACCCTGCCGTTAACTCACTAAGAAGTCGTGAGTTTCTTGAAAAGATGTTGGTCCTAACCAACTTAGGGCCACGAGAAACTTGGGGTAGCAGCCACTTTTTTGCGACCGAACTAACGTACCTTAAACGTATTCTCTTTTAATCCGCCTAGGCGGATTATAGTCCTTTTGAGAGGTGGCGGATTCTCACAGGTTGGCGGATCTTTCTTGTTAGCCATACATAAATGATAGGTTTTTAGGGGGATTGTGAACTTTGGAGAAAATTTTGCACTATTTCTATGAGCAAAGTTTGAAATAAAGGATATAGCTAAAAGCATGGAGGAGATAACACAGGTTGTGGCCATATTCAACTCTGGAATCACCTACTGCCATCAGCTGTCATTTGTGCATCAGTTGTACGCAATCAGGTTTCAGTATCTAGGGACACATGGCAGAGAGGGCCTGCATGACCAGGATGATGAGCTGAAGGCCAATGCAGAGACAACATGGGCCTTGATGTCTTGAGATTACGTTGGTCTGTCCACGAAAAATTTAGGCCCAGGCTGAAAGTGTGTGAAACAAATTTATGGACAGACTTATGGTCCACCCTTACAGTGACCTAACAACTAGCTCAACCTTATTTATGCTACCTGTCTCTACGTACGATACCGCGACCCCGATTACCCGAGCGAGACAATCTGAAACTCAAGGCACTCTTAGGTCTAGTTCTCTTAAGTAAATGGAGGTGAGCGCGGCCACTGGGCTCGAGATTGGGCAGTCGGACTCCGTCCAGAGGCTGGAAGTGAAAGTTAGCTTACTCTAGAACTTAAACTAAGGCTTAGAGGGCTAGCGACCATCATCTGGAGTGCCAGGAGCTGTAAACGAGGGTTAAGATCTTACTTGAGAGTGTGATTCTAACATTCTGACAGCACAATTGACATCAAAACGAGACATAGACGCAGAAGACGGACAGACCAGTGCGCGACGCAGCGATCGTGGGCTACTCTGACCTTCATTGTACCAATACAGCTCACGTAGAACGGTCCGTAGAGCGTAGCGTAGTCCGTAGACGTCACAGTAGGCACTGGGCAAGGTCACGTTGCCGTCCTAGCACAGGCAGAGTCTCGAGAGCGTCCGAATTTAAGTCCAAGATGGCGTCTGATAAGCACTAAGGCGTCGCACGACCGATCACCGTCACGGTTCTCAAGCAAGTGTCCGCTCGCTGGGTCACGAGACGGTGTCACAACAAATTCCCTTCCACGTTCTGGACTGCTTATCTAGACACTCCCTCTTAAGTACTGAGTTCGTACATCGCATCGCTCGGGTACTCATTACGTTCTAGTACAGCTACTGGTTCCTTACAAGCTATAGCACACGTAGTGACACTACCCTTCTAGTCTAACACTGTTTTTTTCTGACCGTACCGGGGAAGGCGCACCGGATTATAAGGCGCAATATGAGCGAATGGGTCTATTTTCAGTAAGATCATACATAGGCGCACTGCCCATTTTTGAGAACAATGGACAATTTTAGGTGCGCCTCATGGTCCGAAAAATACTGTATCTTAGCCAAATACCCTAACCCACCGCCCTTGCCCACTTCCTCAGCCCCACCTAATCTAAACTGGCCTTACCGAAAGCCCCAGCCCAACCCAATCTAAATCACCATGACCTGATCTAACTTTTGGTCCATAACTAATTTCCTGTTTAACTGGCCACCCTGATTTGTATTGTGGTAGTGGTCCTGCATAAGTTATCAAGCCGAGTTTACCTCGGGCCACCTGACTTTTGTTCCTAAACAACGACTTCTTCAGGACCCACGGGTGAGGACGAGATGTGCAACCTCTACCTGATGTACTACACTGATAGCGGCCACGCCAAGTACGAACTTTGCATGGGCGAACACCGGCCAGAGATCACAAAGCAGCTGCCGTCAGATTCCGACCAGCCACTCCCCCGCAATCCTTTATTGGAGGAGATGGCTATGCACAAAGTAGGCACCAACACGCATAACGCGACGTAATGGACAATGAGCTATTCCTCCATCTCCAGAAGACTCCACAGCGGCCAGAACAGAGTGGTGGTCGACGCAAAGGCGATCTCGACAGTCCAAAGGCTCCGGACGTGCTGAGTTTCTCTTCTTCCAGCGGTCGCAGAAAAGGAGACTTAGACAATCCGGATGACGACTACGGCTCAAAGGAAAAGGCGCTGGAGATCCAGATGCCCGGCGCCGAGCCGAAGCGCGCCGATGAGTACTTCTGCACGGCGTTCGACTTGGGCAAGTTGACTGGCGGCCGCCGCGTCTACGCCACCGCCTTCGACGCCCGCGCTACGGCAGACCGGGCGCATCACCTCATAGTTGAAAAGTGTCAACTACCTTTCAAGGAAGAAGGCCAGATCTGGTGTGGATCATCGCGGACTTTTTTTCTTTCAAGCACTTCTCTAAATTTTTGTCCAGGAACTGTCTTCATCACGCGACTTGTCAAGGAGAGTCCAAGATCTTGTTCGCCTGGGCCAAGGACGCGCCGCCCACTTCCCTGCCGCCAGACGTCGGGTTTGAGCTGGACCCAGAGGTCGACGGATACTTGGTGCTCCAGGTGCACTATGCGCAAGGCCTCCAGGATAAAGATTACACCGGACTTGGCATAGTCTACACAGAGGAAAAGTATTCACACTAAGACTACCTATAGTTTACTCCTTACTAGACCTGGAATTGTAGGATAACAATTTTAAATACAAGTTAGCACTCTAAAACGCCATTTTTAGGGACAACACTTTGAAAAGAGAAACGGAGTAAATAACGACAATTGCAACAGACAGTGAAATTTTAAAGGAAAATGCAACTGGCATTGCAGTGGACTGTGAAAAAGCAAGAAAGTCTAAAATGTTTGTCATATAAATCGCAAAAACTGTTCAACTAAAGTTCCGAGGTCTACATATGGGAACGGTACTTATTTCTTCAATATCTTCAAGTACTTACTTACTCACTATTCCCTATTCACAGACCTCTTCATACGGCTGGAGTGTTGTTGCTCTTCCGCTCATACTTGTCCATCCCTCCTCACCGGCCGAAGGTGCATGGAGACATCAACTGCAAGCTGCACAAGCCGGCCACGCTCTTCGCTTTCAGGACCCACGCGCACAAGCTGGGCGCGGTCATCACGGGCTACTCCATCAAAGGAGATCAAGTCAAGGTGAGGACACCAACAAAGGTTCTATTACAGTTGACGGCAGTGGAATCCTACTATTGTGCTACGCATGCTTCATGGACTCAAATGCAATGGCGTGATCGAGTATACGAAGCAGACTCCACCGTCATGCTGCGCGTAATAGCAATGTTGCCAACAGATGGAAGCGCAGAAGTCACATGTCCAAATTGAGTTATTGACTCATGTGGTAAACTTGTGACTGATATCAGCATCACAGAGTTGGTTCCCAACCTGGTGGAAGTGACTAAACATGCAGGAGAAGGCACTAAATTTCCGCGACTTTGGGTCTCTTCTTGTGATTTTCTACATGATTTACCAAGATTACGTGCACGAGAGGGGAGTGATTCCACAGCCACATATGCGTACAACAAATGAGTTACTTTTCCATCAGGTCTGGCTGCAGTGCAGATGCCATCAGTGCCGTTGTCTTCACTAAATAGGGTGAACAACAGCCTTGTTTGGAGCCTGACATAAGCTAGACTTGATTGTACCTTTCATTTGAAAGGTGGCCAATACCATAGCAGGTGGTTATCTGCTCAGATCAGCATTAAGATAATCTTAGCACTGATGACGCAAGAGTCAGGCTGATATGAACATCAGACTCCTCTGTCCCATTCTGGTGCTGATATCCAGTGTGCGCAATTTAGCTTGCTTCTTTAGCATATTAACTGACGCTATAAGTTAGTTAAATAACATGTTTCTCGCGCCTAGTGCGAAAACTTGCCTCATATGTTATTGTTGGACTGTCAGGAAATAGCCCGAGGCGATCCTCAAAAGCCTCAGACGTTCTACCCGATGACTCGTTTTGAGCATGTGGACGCTGGCGACTACTTAGCGGCGAGATGCACCTACGACTCCAGAGAAGAGTCCATGGAGACACAAATAGGTAACACATTCATTGCATATGGTTTTTAGTTCTAAACTATATTTAGTTAACCTCATTGTAGAACAGTTGCACGCGCATCACGTAGTGTATGCGTTGTGCGAGACAAATGAAGTTCACGACTGAGAAAAGAGCCTTGGAACCTTTCATACAGGGTGTATCGGGTAGATTTAGACGGACTTTCGTCTTGCTCCGTAATGACCGTTCTTCTCTGATATAAGACAATACAACATAGTTAAGTGATTTAAGCTTAAAGTCAGTCCTAATTTGTTTGCTACACCCTGTACCTGGTACGCTTGGGCCAGATTGACTTTGCAATTGAAGGCCCATTCTCTCTTATTTTGGAGTACAACTAGTCTTTCTCAATGGCAGCTGGAATAAGACAGGAGACCTTTGGCAACCACCATTCGACAGGTACAGCTACAAAAAGTTGGAGATCTTGAGGTAGTCGTACATGTTTAAGCTCAAATTCACGTGTGGTGAAACCTGGGCAGAAAATGCTGGAAATGGGTGTGTGTGTGTCGATTTTGAAGTTGAGCTCGCACCTGGACATGCACAGACAAGAAGTTTGTCTGTTTGTAGGAGGATGATCAAGATGAATCCGTATGTGCAATTAGTAGCCAATTCCATCGTGAGCGAACATGAAAATTGGCAAGAATCGTGTGGAAACTAAATTGCTCCCACTTGGTGGCGTGCTGTCGTTCATAGTGCAGCAGACAAGAAAAGTATGTCGCTTGATCCATCCAGGTGCAACATCAGGGGATGAAATGTGCAATCTGTACCTCATGTACTACACGGATGAGCAAGGTGACGAGATGAGAATCTGCGGCGACGAGGAAGTCCCCTCCTTGACCCAGGTATGAAGTTAAAAACGTGATGTAAGGTGAGGCTAGTTCATATTTCCCTGGTTACCCAACTGATGCTAAATTTCATCTCCAAATTTAGCTCCTGCCCACGGATTCGGACTGGACTTTAGACGAAATTTCTCCGCCGCGCAATGATTTGGGACAGGTCGAGCTGGCGGAAGATGTTGCCGAGGGCGAGAGCGACTTCGTCGGTGACAAGACGAAGAAGAACTTCAAAGGTGCGCAACCACAGAGCTTTGCTCACAGACGGTCTCGGCGGACAGCCGGCAGTAGGCAACTGCAGCCGCGAAGTAGTCAAACGTTTGATCCCTCCTATTCCTACGGCGTTCCCAACCTGTACCCACCTCTGCCGCAGCCGATCATAATCCACAACCACCACCCTGTCCCACATCCCGTACCCTACGTGCCTCCCTCGCTGTACAACCCCTTCCAGCAGCCACCGCCTAACAACCCCTACCAGCCTTATAGTAGCTCTAACGATGGTGGCGGCGATGTTTATGATGATGACAGTGGTGGCGGCGGTGGTGGCTACGTTGATATAGGCAACGGTGCACCAGGAGCAGACAGCGTCGATTATGAAATGACAAGACCTGAAGAAGAGTTGGAGGAGGATGACCAAGCGCCTCCGTCCTTCTATTGGGATAGGCCCAGCATCCACGGACTCTCCCATGAAGACCAAGGTGGTGGCGGTGGATGTTGTAACGTTCAGCATGTTCTTCTCATTGTCCGTCTTATGTTTCCTTCACTTTTATCCTTTTGTGACAAGGTTCGTCTATTGGGATGGTCGTTTTCTGGTATACAGTCGAACTTGGACAGAGTAAAGTTTCCCATCAGTAGCTCCTACTTTGCTCAGTCGAGGTCACTTCCGTAATATTACGTGCTTTTTTCATAAGCTGAAGCGTCTGTAAGCAGGACAAGCTTTACTCTATCGAGAATCTTTACAGTAGCGGCGTTTACTATATCGAAGTTCGACTGCACTTGTTCTAATATGACTCGGATTCTTGTACGTTCCGTACCGTTATCAGCATCCTGCCCGTAGTTAGCGTAACCCACGTACATAGGTTTTATTGCGCTTCCGACATGTGTACACGTACTATTGAAGTAGAAGTGTGCAAAATCTGCATGCAAAATACCTGACGTCGGAATTTTGTTGAAATTAAGTTGTTTTTTTAATTTGTTTTTCCGAAATAGTCCCCTCAGTTTTTCTTTAACAATGACCCCCAGAAGGGCGCTTTTTGGGTTGACAAGTGACCTTACATTAGGTATTTTCAACTAAAATCCCAACGTCTACTTCACCATCACCCTTAATTTTGGTTATTGATAGACATAGGAAGCATGCAGAGTTGCCACAGTGAATGAATTTTACTCCTCTTTGTAGGGCCCACCAGAAAAGGCAAGAAGCTAAAGGATGCCGACTTGCATCCGGTGCCAAATTGGCCTGCCAAGGAGACGGCGGATCAGATTGGTCAGGTGTCCGGGGTCTCGTTAGATGTTTACAACAATCCGGTTATTTTTCACCGAGGAGACCGAGTCTGGAATGCCAGGACTTTCAGAAGGTTTGGACTTCGTCAGCGACATCCACACTTTGAGACACTTTGTGTATGCCTAAACAAATAGGAACAACGAGTACGCCGGCAATCGCAGCAACCCCATCGTGGCCAACACCATCCTGACCCTGAACTCGAGCGGCCACGTCGTGAACGCCTGGGGATCCAAGAAGTTCTTCATGCCTCACATGATCACCGTTGACAAGCAGAACAACATCTGGGTCACCGATGTGGCGATGCACCAGGTGTGACGCCTACGTCTGTCGTGTCACGTGCAGCGAGCGCTAGAGCTAATTCTTCATTTGTTAAGATGGTTCCTCTTTTTGACAGGTGTTTAAGTTCCAGCCCTACGGAGGCATCTCTAAACAACCTCTTATCGTCCTCGGAACTCCCGTGAGTCCCTACTGATATTACGGTGGATGTCGGTGACGGTCATGATCAGGCTTCTGTCGTCAAAATTTCCACAAAATTTTCGTCCAAAATTTTATCTCAGTTGACATAATCATAGTCTGCTTTTTGAGGTTTTATTCGTTTTTCATGTTAGTTTTTTTTTATCAGACTGTCACCCGCGTCTACTGCATTACTTTCAGCGATGGAAAGCAGTATTTCTGTCTTCTCTCTCCCCACTAGTTCGAGCCTGGCAGTGACGACACTCACTACTGCAAGCCCACATCCGTGGCTGCCCTCGATTCCGGAGACACCTTCTTCGTCGCTGACGGCTACTGCAACTCCAGAGTGCTCAAGTACTCCATTAGGATTCTGGCCAACGGCTCGCATAAAGTGGTCAAGGTGCAGGAGTGGGGCGAAGCCGACGGATCCGGCATCAGCATCAAGATGTACGTCTTGGTCATCGTTGTCCTTGTCTACCACAAGTGGGAAGTCACTGCGCTTTCTTCTTTCCAGGAGTCCTAAGTCCTTTAACGTCCCCCATGCGCTTGCTCTGGCTGAAGACAAAGAGCTGGTGTGCGTGGCAGACAGAGAGAACTCCAGGGTCGTCTGCTTCAACATTAGCACAGGAAAACACGTGAAAACTCTTCAGCCCGACGAAATGGGCAGAGTTTACAGCATCGCGTATTCTCAATATGATGGTATTATAGATGACGTCACCAACTTTTTTCAACTTTTTTTTAATATCTTTTTCCCCCTTCCCTCCAGGTGGCTCCATCTACGCTCTAAATGGACCTGAGCCCTTCGGGGTCATCACAGGAAGGAAAACTCAGGGTCTCATTATTAACGTGGACTCTGGGGAAGTGAGTTTTAATGCCCAGCATGAAGGATTTAAAGTTTTAAGCACCAATTTTTGCTCTGTAGGTGACGTCGGTCTTTAATGGCGGCGGCGACGGCTTCCAGAATCCCCACGACCTCGCGGTGACTAGAAACGGCTCTGTCCTTTACGAGGGCGAGTTGCAACCTTTCAGGGTCTTCAAGCTGGCCAATGGTGAGAACGGCGGTGTCAAGGTCAAGTCGCAGGGCTTGAGGGGCGTACTCGACATGCTGTGGGAGTTCATGGGGTAGCGGCATGAGGTAGTAGGCTCCCCCCATCAGACCGGAGTCAAAGCTGCCACCGCGTATGTAGAGGTCTATTGTTGTGACGAGTGTTTTCTAGAAAGGTGTGTGACAACTTCTGCACAGAGGTGACGCTCATAGTGACGCTTGTGTGTCAGGAGTGCACGCAGTCATAGTGAGGGGGGCCATTGAACTGATCTAATTTAACTCTAAGCTATCCTATCCTTAACTTACCGGGAGTGACCTGGCCTAACCTAGTATAACAACAATACGTTCTTAAAATGCCGTAGCTAAATATGATGTCATAAAATGGGTGTGAACTTATTGGCCACCCTATGGAACTTAGAGTCTACTGTTTTGTATGACTACTTATTTCCACACCCATTTTCTTCTTATTGTCTGTTTGGCTTAAAGTCTTCATGCACTTTCTTTTCCTTTCTTTTTTTCCATTTGCATCTCACAGCCGAGGCCGCCTCTTCTGCCTCCTCGTCGTCCTCGTCGTCGTCGTCCTCCGCATCCACCACCCGGCCGGATCTGTCAGTTCCGGCGAACTTCAACCCGGCCTCAGTGTCGTTAGTCAATGAGTCGAAGACGTCAAAAGGCTTCTTCGGCATGATGGGCTCCTTACTGCCCTCGTCTGCTTTGGGAGTCTCCATCGCCATGGCCTCCGTCTTGTTCACGTGCTTGTTCTCGGCCTGTCTAGCCTGTAGGAGGTGCAGGAAGAGAGGAAAAGGTGAGAAATGATACCATCTGGCACCCTACATGCTACAGTCGATTCTTGATTTAGCAATACGACCTATAATAGTATATTTCATGAATTAAAGGCACTCATTTTAAGCATATCACAGTAAATAGCGACGTCTTCCCCGGACACCTGAAAAGGTCTCACGATTGCGACCAACTTGGGATATTCAGAAGGCAACTTTTGCACCCTGTTGCTTGATGGGTTGGGTACTTTTTTCCTTGACAGAACCTGGCCACACCCAAGGGATCTTATCAGTGAAGCTCACCCCCTGGTCACGTGTGCACATACGCCTCACATGCGCATGCTGCTCAAGTTGCTTTAATTCACCGTGATCATGAATCATTTGTACTTCTGAGTTGACGGCCCAGCCGCATGCAATTGATCTGCTCCGTGTTCAGCCAAGTTTTACTGCTGTCACTTACCCTCAACGTGGCACAAGCACCATAAATCATGCCAATACATTGTGGGTGAAGCAATATTGCTCGCAAAATTGTTAAGTCGACTGTATGACTGCCAATGGCCAAAATGGGGCGTTAGTTTGAAGCGCAGGTGTGAAGTTCTTGTCATTGGGCACGCTGTATATGATGAGAAGGCATTCATTCAAAAACGTAACAAAACATTTTTCTTTGATTAGTAATAACCGCCTCTCAAAGTGCAATAAACTCTCGACTTTATCATATGGTCGGCCAGCAGCAAAAATATCATAAGATTAAGACTTGTGATAACATCAAGAGTTGAGAGGACTGAAAGGTCTTGAAAAAAAATACTGCAGTCTGGGAACCATCAACCGAAGAGCATTTACGTAGAGCAAAACATGATTAAAACAGTAATTTGGTAACCAAATAGCAATAATTCACTTTTTTCCTAAAAAGTAGTCTGTGACGTAAGGACTGGACCTTTCCCTCGGTAATTGCAACGCTGTTCGGTCTGGATCTTTTTGACGCAGCAGAAACATCTTCATCTACCAGACTGACAGTACGGGGTGTCCAAAACCTGATCGAAGTTCTTCTTGTATTTCCGAAATGACTCAGTAATCTTAGTGGCAAATCCAATACCATCAGGAACAACCAATAGAGTAAGCAGGGAGCTTGAATTTTTCACATCTGCCTGATAGAAAGCGTTGTACGAAAAATGGGTTGTGACATCAGAGGCGGTGACCTACATTGGCTGCGGTGCCAGAGATGGTGCACTCCAGGGCTTCAAAGACCTTTGAGGAGAACACTGAGCACGATGGACAGCTGATTTCTTTGCCTAAACATGATTGAGACACATGTGAATGACAAATCTGTAGTAACTAAACTCTGAACAACGCATCACAAGGCCATGGAGTGCGAACCTTTCTCGACTAACTTTTGAACACCCAGTACATGCAGACTGTCCTCGTTTAAGGAGGTTATATAAAAGATGGAGCAGCTCACTGAGTTGGAGTGGACGTCTGAGCGTGATGCATAGCTGCTATCGAGGTCCTCACGGAACAGGGCTGGCAGAGGCCTACTACAGGATGCCAACATCCTAGTAGTGCCCACCCGCTGTCACATTTAGCACTTGATGATGCCTGCATTGGAGACTTGCATTTTTTTAAATGTTCTGAACCAATCAGGAAGCGATATCCAGAGGTCCAGCAGCTGTTTCTTGAGGGGCCTCATCTGCTGTGACAAAGATTTTTGCCTGATGCGGCCTCGCAAAAGTCAAGCCTTTGGCCCAACATGTCCACTGCATCTATCACATGACCTCCCTTGCTCAGTTGTTGCTTATGTTGTTGCTGCTGGCACAGACTTTGTAGTATGCCCGGATATTTAGCCTGGCAAAGCCATCTCTCGGATCCCTGACCAGCATCTGAGAGGCAGAATGACAGATTAAGTAGATGTTGGAGTCTGAGTTACCAAATCTGAGTAAAATACAATATTCAATATTCAATAACCGATGATCGTTTGTCTCCGCTAATACGCAGAGCAAGGAAGATCTGTCATTCTGCCTCTCAGTTGCTTGTCAGGGATCCAATTCAAGGCTTCACCAAACTGAACCTCTCGCTATGCTATTGGTGCTGGTCAGCTACCAAATTTGCTGACTCAGTTATTGCCACAAAAGAGCTACAAATAGACCAAAATAAGCATCCAAAGAATCCTGTTGTAGTGAATATGACAAAGTCAGTACTTGTGAGTGACTGATTCGTGATAAAATCGAGACTTCATTGTTAAAAAAATTGGTTAGCGGCTAATGTGGGGTCCTTCACGTCAGTTCCTTGGCGAGCTTCCTCACACAAACATGCTGGGTGTGTCAGAATTCCTAGGACCTTCTTTTGACTTTGACGAGATCAGTGTGGAGTATCTAAAAAGAAAAGAAAGACTTTTTTTACCAGTCCTAAAAGTATTTTCGTCATAGGTTTTGTTCTCTAACATGCCTTCCTCAGCGAAAGTGCATAACTTGAAGTTTTTGCACGCTTGGGAGAGAACTTCATAGTAAAAACTGTCCTAAGAATCCTGAAACACCTGGTATGTTGTCTCCCTCCCCCCGAATATTTGTTTCCTACTGTGAAGGTAGTAACACACACACACACACACACTGACACAAGACCTACATAGACCTTCTTCAAGGACTTGTCCAAGTGTAACAAGTCCCTCCCGTTCCAGGCATCATGACCAACGGCGTCAATTTGAAGCAGCGCAAGAGCAAAAAGTCCGCGGAAGCCTCGTCGACGTCGGCCTCCTCGTCGACGTTGAACTCCCGCAAGAAGCGGAAGAAGCTCGACTTGGGCGACATTCTGGGCCGCTCCAAGGAGGGCTTCCAACGCGTGCGCACAGAAGACGACGACGACGACGACGACGAACAGCTGGGATCTCTCTCCAGTGACGAAGACGATCTGGAAGAGTTTTCCATACCTGCTCTCAGAGCATAGAAAGAGTCAAAAGCAAAATTGAAAAAAAAAATTAAGAAAAAACCAGTGCGTGCCAAGCCTCCCCCTCTTTTTATTTCGCTAAAACCAATTGCTCGGAATAGTGGGTGGATTTTAATCTAGGAAATGTCTACACAGATAAGCTCACTCAACTCTGAGGGGGCTTTGTGGGGCTTCGGAGCTTTGTGGTCCTCGTGCAATCAGCTGATCTTGGCGGTGTTGCAGAAGAGCTGACAGGCGTCCCTGTGCCTGTTGCACCTGATGGTGGCTCTCGCAGCAAAATAAACGTTGAGTGGAGAGTGATGATCGTCTCTTGGGGTCTGAGAGAGAAATGGTGCTTGTTTGCCAAAGAAACAATCTCAGCTCGCGTATTCTATCCTCTTCTTTTCTCTCTATGCTTACCTACACAAACGTATATTCTTTGTTTTCTTTCTTCTCAGCATAACATCTCTCAAAGAAGAGTTGTGGGGAGAGAACAAACTGCTGTTAGGAGTCCTCGGAACTTTAGGTGAAAGCAGAAAACATTAGTAGAAAATGTGACGGACCAAAAATTTGACAGTAAAAATTAAAAAAGCACAAGATTTTGACTCATTTTGAGGAAATGATAAAAAGACAAGCGTGAGGCTGCAATAGACTATGAAAAGGTAAGAGAAAAAAACTAAATTGCAAGAATTGCTCGCACCAGTCGTTAAAATGCTTCATCTAAAATTCCGAGGCATAATTTCTAGGTATTTTGTCACGGAACCTACGGACTAAATAAATAGTGCTGCGATATTCGTACCTTAACATTAGTTTACCTCGAGTTTCTGTTAATGTGCTGGTTTATGTTATCCTTCTCCAGTGTAGCGGAAGCGTGAAATAAATCGTTCTGAAGAAAACGTATGTTTAGTGTGTGTGTGTCAGAACTGAAAATGTAATGTAACAGCTACACCGTGGGCCTTATCTAGTGAAACACTAGAATTGCTCGTCCCAACTTTGTCTAGAGGACAACGAACAATCAATATTGTAATATTATCCAAACAGAAATGGCGATTAAGGCCCAGGTGCGCCTTAATGGCGGCCTCCAGAGGCTTTCCATGCAGTCGAAGTCCCATCCAGATAATTCAATTCTCTTCAGGTAGGGGAGGAAGGATTAAAATTGCTATTTCTTTCAATCTCAGCCTCGATGTGGCGTCAACAACAGTCTGTACGCTGCGCTCAAATTTGAAGCGAGTCTTGCTCCATGGGCCTTCTGTCTCCACTTTAAATTTGAACTCAAAATTCCAACTGTGAGCGGCACCACTGGGATGAGCTCTGGCACTACAGTATACAGTACACTGTACTGTGGCATAGAAGTGGCAAGACTTATGAAGATGGTATCACTCACCTGTCATTTTTAATCACATTGTAGTTCAGTCGCCTTTGCTGAGTTCTTCAGTGGTTCAGTCATCTGTTATGTCAGAATTTCTTCAAGTTTTGCAGTAAGTTCTATGTCTTGGTCTTTGTGGTTTTGATATTCCCTGAAGTGCGATAGGATCACGTCACCACATAAGACCATTCCTGCAGTCGTCATACTTACTATGATCTCACACACACGCACACACACACACACACATTTTTTTGTTTTACTTCTACTTATGTTGCTTTGCTCTCCTCTGTTTGGTAATTACATATTTACAGAAACGTAATATTTTTTTGATCAAAGTGAAATTAGGCTGCCACTTTTATGTAACAGAGTCCTGTTGAACTCAAACTTCCTTTCCTCTTGCAAGGATGATGTTGGCACCACCTGACAGGTAAATGAGGGGAACGTAATGAGGGGCAGAGAGCAGGAATCATCTCTTACCGTGCACTGCTTTAAGCAGCCAAGAGTTGACAGATGGATGACTCTCACTTCACATTTCCCGAATAACCCAAGCTCTCAAATTGTTTCTCCATAATCCAGTATTCTCTGATAGACAGACAGTTTCTTTAGAAATCTTCGTTTAATTGGGGCTTATCCTTATTCTAAGCCTGCAAATATAAGTGTGATGGCTTAAAAAAGTATTTGTTGAACAGGTAGTCTAATAGAACTTAAAAATTAATGAGACATGCTAAAAATTTCTGATGCTCACTGTCCCCCACTTCCCCGAAAAAGCTCGACCACTTGTTTCACTGAGACTTTCTCCAAATGAAGCGGCTGAACCTCCACAGTTAAGCTGCGAAGCAATAGTCAAATTGAGATTCATCGTTAACCTGAGACATAACTGTAGCGCGCAGCAGATTCTTTTCAGGAAAAATCCAACTATGCGTTTGCTCCTCATCTAGGGGTGGAGTCGAGCTCGAGCCGGACTAAGCTTGTACTTCCGAGGCTCGATTACAAAGGTGGCGTCTCTCTGAAGGTCAAGTCGAGCTGTTAGCAGAGAGGGTGAACCTGAAGTAATACCTTCTGACGAGGTGCTCAATGCTCAGGCTGTGTAACATACACGACGATGGAATGGGGCTCTCTGAATAGAGGAGATTCAAAATTCTTATTTGATGAAAACAAATTGAAAATGGGATGAAAATTAAGCAAGTTACGGCCTTCTAATGTCTAGTACCTTTTTTTATGTCGGTCGACCCTTTGTTCGTACTTCTATTTTTTGGGTTTATGAGGGAAATGGAATAGATCATCAGAATACACTTAACAGGGTTTTTTGCGTCAACCTCCAAGCTCTGCTACCTTTGAGTGAGTCTGACTCAAGTCATCAATTTGAGCATTCGATGTGAGTCTTCTAACTCGCTTCATTTTAGTCTGAACAGTTCGGGCTTGGGTCAGGCTTGACCTTCGTGAGCCCGAACTCCATCCCTCGGACCTCTGCCTCGAACATTCTTCACACCACCGCCACTACAGCGGCGGACAGTCTCTACTAAGAGTGGATTAAAGTTGTAATAATAACCTTATTCGTGCTTCTTCTGGCATGCTCATCACGTCTGTGTGTGCAGGGTGGCCACAAACTTCGGTTTCATCTCGCTCGTGCCCAGAACATAGCCACGTTACAGTACGAATACTAAAGGATATCACGACTCAGACGATGAAGGATAACGAAGAAAACTTCCGCTTGTGTCGAACAAAAGTCACCTCTTTTGCATTGACGACGCACCACAGAGGCGTCAGTACGTCAGTAAAACCTTGCACAACGTGACGGCCTCCACCTACGCATCCACGGACGACTTCAGCACCTCCCAGTATCGACAAAACTGACATTTCGTTGAGAGGTGTTGTTGCCTTCAAGAGACCATTGGGATATGGAAAATTGCTTTGGGGCCACCCTGTAGACGCCGAATTCTGCGCATACGCTGCAAGTTGACCTTCCTCGCCTCGGCCTTAGCATATGGCCGTAGACTTTATGAGTCATGACTTCTTTACAGTGTCTGAAAGTTATCATAGTACGGATGTTCGAGCGTGAAAAAAAAGTCATGAGCTCAGCTGGAACGTCATGTTCGGGTATGTCAGGGGTAAATCTTATTAGCAGATCCCGGATTTTTAGGTAAAAAAGTACTTTAAAGAAGGACAAGTTGGAAATAGTGTCGGTGTAATTGTAAATTTGGTGTAAAAATATGGCAGGAGTTAAAAAAATCAAACATTTCTATAAGAGGCAGTGAAGTTTTGAGAAAAAATGACCGTGAGAAGGGCAGAGTCAAGAAAAAAAAAAACCTAACACCAACTGTATGCATCTGAACTGCCAAAATTCGTGACCAAAAAATTTCCTAGGTCCAGCTTTGAGCATGCACGAAGTGCGGTGGAAATGACGATACTTCATAGCAGTAATCATACTTTTAAGTGTTCGTAGAGACTCCATACTTTTGCTCTCCTTTTCTGGTTTCCGAGGCAAAAGTTGCCCTAACTGTCGTCATTTGTTTCTTCTCCCACACCCCCACTATCATCGCCATTGACAACAGCCATGCAAGGGCAACAGCCTTGGCCCAGCCCTTCTGCTGAGTCGATGCACAGCTGAAGCTCCACTTAGCCAATCGTGCAGCAGCCTTAATGTTGTTAAACTTGGGACAACTTGATATTATAGAGGTCACGTTAGGGTATTGACGAGGTCTCTGTGGGTGTGACCAAGTTCTGCCGCGGTAAAAGTTTCTCAGCAATCGTTCTTTACTGCACTGCAACAACTTTAGTAGAATACAGTTACTCCGGTGAAATCATGTCAAGTGTATCGACAACTTCAGCTGATCATGGACAAGATCAGTGGCACGTGGAGAGGCTTTGTCACCCAAGCAGTGCCCAAATGATCAATGGTCATGTTGAATAAGAACAACTTGAGCAGCATAAATTGTATTTCTTAGGTGCATGTACACACGTGACCAGGGTGAGCTTGACTGATAAGATCCCTTGAGAGTGGCCTGGTTTAGCCTAGCAGAAAAGTACCCAATCAAGCAAGCAACAGAGTACATAAGTTGTATTCTAAATATCCAAATTAGGTCACAATCGTGAGACCTTTTCAAATGTCCTGGAAAGATGTTGCTATTTACTGTGATATGCTAACATTAGTGACTTTACTCTATGAAAAACTGTTTTACAGTTCATGCTGCCAAATTGAGAAATGACTGTAGCTTGTAAAGTGCCAGATGGCAATACCTTCTCATTCTGATGAAGACATTGTTAAAAAGAGAATGGACGGTACCTATTACTTTCTATCGTATGCACGGCGTGAAGAGGCTTCACTAGCAGTGAAAACTCCATTGGTGACACTTATTAGTTGAGAGCGGAATATATATATACATATATATATATATAT
>JAAUXU010029118.1_pt1 | contig 19093 bp, 20 predicted proteins | sample 7278151 | NCBI WGS metagenome assembly JAAUXU01 (sample SAMN14350113, study PRJNA611818) | marine sediment metagenome | isolation source: surface marine sediment (1.8m) | place: French Polynesia: Moorea | collected 2018-08 | reverse complement strand
GGTGGCGCCAGGCTTCCAGCCGCACTTTCTGAGCTGGAATATTGATTTTTATAGCGATCTTAAAAAAGTTGTGGATTTATCTGTTAACGGTGCTATTGAAAAACATCATGTTTGAGGCTGTTTTGACTTAGGAGCTGTTGTAATGCCTGAGGGTGAGTTTGCTGCGGATGACTTCCCAGAAGATTTCATCATCATCGAACGGCCTTCAAAAACAGCGCCTTCTTTGATGTCAATCGAGGTTGCCATACAATCACCGATGAGTCTGCCGGAAGGATGAATTTCCAATTGCTTGAGCGCTGTGATGTTGCCGTTGACCTTACCCTGGATAACGATGTTTTTGGCCTCCACATCGGCCTCAACGATGCCTGTATTGCCGACAAATATGTCACCTGAGAGCGCAATTGCGCCTTTAATATAACCTTCCACATGCAAGTTTTCAGGTCCTTCAATCTCTCCTTCAATTCGTACATCTTTGCTGACCAGAGAGGTGGAGTCCGCAGTCTTTTCTTTTTGCATTGAAATTACTCCTTATACAGTTGATCAATACCGGCAGTAAGCTCGAGTGGGATGCAATCAACCCAACGCTGCCAGCATACGCGTTAACTGGTTTCGGTTACTTTCTGCTTTTGGGATGCTTTTGCTGTATTCACCGTTTGTGGTTTGGATGGCTTGTGAACACGACCGCTCATGGTAACTTCACCGTCAAATGAAGCACCTTCAGCAATCGATAATTTGGGCGCGGTCAACTGCCCCTCAATACGAGCAGTTTGGTCCAGATGCAGGCGCTGCCTAGCAGCCAACTTCCCCTGCACATGCCCGTTGACAGATATGACATCTGCTTTGATTTCGCCTTTGATTTTAGCTGGCTGGGCAATTTTAACGCGACCGCGCAGATCGAATTCCCCGTCGAAACCGCCCATAATAATGATGTTGCCATTACCGCTGACACGGCCTTTAATCTTCAAATTTTTGCCAAAATAAGAGGTTTCGTTCTGCGTTAAAACCTTTTGGACGCTTTCGGGTTTGATTTCCTTTTTCTTCTTTCCAAAGAAAGGCATCGATGTGCTCCTTTTTGCCATTGGTTTGTTTGAATGCCCAACTTAAGGGTACCTGTTTATTATATATCAAATTACAAAAAATCTACAGCTAGTCTTTAAAATTATTATTTTTTCGTTTACACCTCATACGGCATATGGGTTTATTCGACAACAATCAACTGCAAGGTGTTCTTTTTGCGCATATCGATAATGGTTTCAAAAACAATTTCTTTTTAATCGCTCAGCGCCAATATTTTCTTGAGACCAAAGAAGTGATGTTGTTTCCTGACATTGGTATCGTTTTATGCTATATCCTAATTGGTCGTGATCCCAGTTCAAGAGTTGCGCTATATGACAATTGTCTCTGTTTGCTGGTTGCAAGCGTCTGGTTTGAAACAACTTGCATCGAATGTGTTGCAAGACTGGTTATTAACAACTCGGTTTTCCCAAACACATTTTGGTTGTGGAGCGCAGTATGAAAAAATTCATCATATGCCTAACGGGATTTACCCTCATCGCTGCTGGCGGATATGCCGATCGGATTTCTGAGACTCACGAAATTAAACAAGCCAGACTGCAGATGGTCAAAAAGACCATCCAAGACCGAGGCATTTCCGATAACCAGGTCCTGGCAGCCATGCAAACTGTCCCGCGTCATCGTTTTGTGCCGGACAAACTCCAATCTGTGGCCTATGATGATCGGCCTTTGCCCATAGGTGAGGGACAGACGATCTCCCAGCCTTATGTGGTAGCGCTGATGACAGAAATTTTAGCGATAGACCGAGATCAGCGCGTGCTTGAAATCGGTACCGGTTCCGGTTATCAAGCAGCCGTCCTGGGTGAAATAAGCGATTTTGTTCACACCATAGAAATTAAGCAAAAACTTTATAAACAAGCAAGTAATACGCTGAAATCACTTGGATATAAAAAAATAAAAACCCGACATAGTGATGGGTATTTTGGCTGGCCGGAAGCGGCCCCCTTTGATGCCATCATGATCACCGCAGCCATCGATCATATTCCGCCGCCGTTGCTCAAGCAACTCAAAGACGGTGGCCGGCTGACATTGCCTTTGGGCAATCCGTTTAGCTATCAAAATCTGGTTCTGGTCACCAAAAAAGGCGACGATCTGATGGTCCAGCAAATTACCGGTGTTTTATTTGTGCCCATGACCGGACATGCCTTAAAAGAACCCGCACCCTGAATGCCCATGATATTGTGTGCCGTTTTCCTGATCGGTTTTTCAACTCTGGCCTTTGAGGTTCTGCTGGCGCGGATTTTTTCGATCACCCAGTGGAATCACCTGTCATTTATGGTGATCAGCATCGCCCTTTTCGGCTTTGCGGCCAGCGGAACCTTTGTGAGTATCCTCAATTCCCGCCGCAATAACCGTCAGCAGCGATCAATGACAGTTGAATTCGCTACCACTGCCTGGCTTGTCCTCTATTCTGCCGCCACCCTGCTGGCTTTTGCGGCGGTCAACCAACTGCCGCTCGACTATTTTCGCCTGCCTGTGGAGCCGGTTCAGAGCATTTACGTATTGGCGGCATTTATATTGCTGGCGCTACCGTTCTTTTTTTCAGGCGGCATGGTGGTGTTTGCCTATGTGCGCAGGCCGCAACATACGGGTCTGATATATTTTGCGACAATGGCTGGATCCGCCTGCGGCGCTGTTGCCCCAGCGCTGCTGCTGCCAGTTTTCAGCGAGGGGCAGCTGGTTGTTTTTTTTGCCCTTCTGCCATTGATGGGTGTTACGACCAGTCTTTTTAGCAGGTCACGCAACACAGTCGCTAAAAAACGACGGGTAGCCCATCAAATGGGCGTTTTTGTTTTTGTGGCCTTGATCATCTGCGGTGGCTTTTTTTTGTGGTCTCCATATGGCCATTGGCTGATAAGCGTTAAACCATCAGCGTACAAAAACTTATCCCAGGTATTGCAATATCCTCAAACGCGTATCGAACAAACCCGTAACAATATCAGGGGTCGCACCGACCGTGTCAGCAGCCCTCACATCCGTTTTGCGCCTGGCCTGAGTCTTAAGTACATGGACAGTCTGGCATCCCAGACAGCGGCTTTTAGAGATGGCGATCATCAGCTGGTTTTATATTCGCCACCGGTGCGCCACAGCATTCAATTTGCGCCCTATACGCTGAGCTACGGCGGTTATGCGCTACATCCCAAGGCACAAAATGCTTTGGTCATCTTGCAAAACGGCGGAGCGGCGGTGGCATCGGTTTTGGCTGCCGGCATCGCAGATGTGACGCTCATATCAGATCATCCGGCTTTTGCTGATATCATCGGCACCCACTATCGACGACAAGTTGTGGCACAGCCGGCCCGCGTTTATTTGTCGGTAACCGACGAGCTTTTTGATGTGATTCAAATCGAAAACTGGGGCACATCTATTCCGGGGTCCGCGGCTCTGAATCAGGATCACCTGTTTACCAGCGATGCCTTTGCGCAATACCTGCAGCATCTGACGCCAGAGGGCCTGATCATCGTCTCCCGACGATTGCTGCTGCCGCCGGCTGACAGTTTGCGGTTATGGGCAACCGCCTATGAAGGATTGAAAAAAATGGATGTCAAAAACCCGGCACAGCATCTGGCCCTGATACGCAATTGGGATACCTTCACCCTGCTCATATCGCGAGCGCCGCTGCACAATTTAGGCCATCTGCAGACATTTGCCACAGAACGCAATTTTGACATGGTCTTTTTCCCGGGTATGACAGCAGCACAGGCCAATCGGTTCAACCAATTCAAAGCACCGTACCACTTTAGTGAAATCAAACGACTGGCTGATGCCTACCACCATGGAAAAGAAAACAACTATTTCCGTTCCTATCTTTTGGATGTGCAACCCCAATCGGACAATCGGCCCTTTCCGGGACGCTACCTGAAATGGCGAAAAGTCAAAACCCTTTACCAGACCTTGGGCAGCCGTTTATATGCATTGTTGTTATCCGGTGAGATTGTGGTGATGGTGGTTTTTGGCGAGGCCCTGCTGGTCAGCGCTTTGCTGCTATTTTTGCCACTGGTATTTATTCGTCGGGATATCCCGAGGCCATCCTGGACACAGGTGCTCTATTTTTTCGGTGTGGGAACCGGTTTTATGTTGGTTGAACTCTTTTTTATCAAAAAATATATTCTTCTTTTTGGCGATCCGATCATCAGCTTTAGCGTTGTGGTCGCCGGTGTGCTTATCTTTTCAAGTTTAGGCGGCGCTTGGTCCCAGAGCCAGACAAAAACTGTGTTAAAACCGGCGCTTTGGGGGTTAGTCGGTTTGCTCATCATCGCCTTTATGTTGCTGAATCCGCTCGTGCATTTTCTGATGGCGCGCCCCGCTATATGGCAATATCTGGGCGCCTTGCTGCTTTTAGGCCCGATCGGTTTTCTAATGGGCCTGCCGTTTACGATCGGCATGCGCGATATGCTGTCTTCTGCGGCCCAGCGCGCCTATGCCTGGTCGGTCAACGGTTGTGCGTCGGTTCTGGCATCAATTGTTGCCGCCCAGATCGCTTTGATGTTCGGGATTGCCTTCATCCTGGGCAGTGCTATTGTTGCCTATGGGATCGTCCTATTAAGTTGGCAGCACCTGAGCAAAACCTGAACGGGAAAGGAGCTAACCCTGACCAGTGAACAAGATACCCATCCATGTGGAATGCTACGCCGGCTATCGAGCCGAAGAGACCCCGCGCAGCATCGCGTTTAAAACTCGCAAAATCCGTGTTAAACGATTGATTGATCGCTGGCTAGATCCCGATCACCGCTACTTTAAAGTGCTCGGAGAAGATGACGGTGTGTATATCGTTCGTCATGACCCCCGTAGCGGAAATTGGGAGCTGACCTATTACAGCACATCAACAAGCTCTCTTTAACAAGATGCCAAAACAGAAATGGTCAATGTCGACAATTAAACCCTATCGCGCACCGCTGTGGTTAAAAAACCCCCATCTGCAGACAATTCTTGCCAGCAGCAAAATCCGTATGATCGGTGCCAATCACATGCGAGATGTGGCCTGCGAAAAAATCATTCAAACCGATGTCGGCACAAAATTACTGGGCTATTATTCCAAACAAAACAGAGATGCATCCAAGGGACTGGTTGTCTTGTTGGCTGGATGGGAAGGCAGTGCCGATTCGACCTACATCTTGCGGTGCGCCAAGATTCTCTATCAAAATGGCTATGACATTTTCAGGCTGAACTATCGTGATCATGGCCCCAGTCACCATCTGAATCCCGGTATCTTTTATGCGGTTCTTTTAGATGAGGTGCACCAGGCCATATTACAGATTGCCGATACTGCCGGAAATCAACCCATGTTTTTAATTGGATTTTCTTTGGGCGGCAATTTCGTTTTACGTCTCCTCAAAAAATGTGTTTCTGTCCCTATCAACAATCTACGCCATGCGGTCAGTATCAGTCCGGTACTGAATCCACAAAAATCTACGCAGACGATTGATCGCATTGCGTATATCCGTAAATATTTTTTGGTCAAATGGCGACGCTCGTTAATGAAAAAACAGACCCTTTTTCCGGATCTGTATGATTTTAGTGAGGTGATGGGTTTAAAGACGATCCAGGCGGTGACCGATTTTCTGTTGGATAAATACAGCGATTTTGAATCTGCCCAAGATTATTTCGATGCCTATGCCGTTATGGGATCGGCCATTGCAGAAGTCAACATACCCGCCACCATTATCACGGCAGCCGATGATCCGATTATCCCGGCAAGCGATTTTTATGACCTGGCCGTCAATGAAACGGTTCAGTTGGTAATTCTTCCCCACGGGGGTCATAACGGTTTTATTATTGGATTTCACCTGGGAAGCTGGTATGAAGCACAACTTGTATTGTTATTTGACCATATCATCAAGCATTCATAAAAAGCGTAAAATTGTGACTTGCTTTTCGCCACTGTGCGACCTAAGTTATTTGGCATAAGTTTAAAACAATTCGGGGGACAATTATGGATGACAAGACAACTGAAATTTTAAAATGCGCCCTTTTGATGGAAAAGCGCGGGCAGGCATTTTACACCAAGGTGGCCCAACAAGCATCCGGCGAGGTCGTCAAGCGATTCTTTGAAATGATGGCTGAAGAAGAAAAGAATCACATCAAGATTTTATCTGAGCAATATAAAGCCTATCAAGACAAGCAAGCGTTTAATATCAGCGATATGGCAGATCAGTGCGAATCGGATATCTCCAGCCAAATACTGTCAAAGCATATCAAATCTGAAATTTCTGCGGCTGATTACGAAGCCGCCGCCATTGCGGCCGCGATGTCCATGGAAGAAAATGCCATCAAATTGTATTCAGAACGGGCTGCGGCGGCAACAGACCCCAATGAAAAAGCGCTCTATGATTGGCTGGCAAATTGGGAAACCCAGCATCTGAGCTTTCTGGCCGACATCGACCGCGACCTGACCGAAGACATTTGGTATGATCAACAATTTTGGCCTTTCTAAATTCCGGCCTCATAGGTATATCGGGCGATATATTAACCGACCCACGGTTAATGGGTTGGTTGTCCTTATTTGGGGGTTGATCTTTCCGCTGACGGTAATCGGTGGCGGTAATTGGACGTTAGTGGCGGATGATGACGGGTTGCGCTTGTATTCCCGTTTGCACACCGACAATGCCCAGCGAGAATTCAAGGGTGTATCTGTCGTCGATCACCCCATTGAAGCAGTGGGATCTGTTTTATCCGACATAGCCGCTTATCCCAAGTGGTTTTTCAGATGCCTTCAGGCCCAAAAAATTCCAACAAAAGATGCATCTGACTATAATTTTTTGCTGTATGTCGTCATTGACACCCCATGGCCGTTTAGTGACCGGGATGCTGTCTACAGAGCGGTTACATCCATCGATTGTACAGCAGGGAAAATCGTCGTGCGTATCAAGGCCATAAAAACGCATCTGATGGCAGAGAGAAAAGCCTATGTTCGTATTACCGATTCCGATCTTCAATGGATTCTGGAGCGACTCACCCCCAGACAAACTCGAATCACGTTTATCAATCGCACCCACGCAGCAGGCCCCTGGGGTGATATCATCTCCGGTTCCGGAACCCGCGCCACGACGTTGCATTCACTTAAAAATTTAAAAATCCAACTGCGTCAGACTCATTCACACAGAGGAACCAGCAAAACGGGGCATGGTGCCTTTTCAAGAATCGTCATTCCAATATAGTCGACACGTCCGAGGCACATTTTTTCCGGCAGCTGGTGGCAGCCTAAAATAATCAAATCCACTGCCATGTCGCGCGCCATTTTGCACGTCATCAGGGCCGGATCCGCCGGTAAACACCTGAAAGTGACATTGTCATAATCGCCCAGCAGCGGCATGACCTTAGCTGTGTATTGCTCTTTGGCGTCGGCAATGGAGTCAAGCCGCCTGGGGTTATCTTCAGGCAGCTCACCCAAAGTAAAATCGAGGGCATGGAAAATGAGCAGCTCAGCGCCGTGTGCCTGGGCAAGTTCGACGCCTTTTAACAGCGCAAATTCAGACGCCGGCCCGAATTTTAATGCCATCAGGATTTGGTTAAACATGGCAGCCTCCTTTATGAATGGTCCATTCAGCCGAACTCAATCTAACGAAACCGGCAGGTTTACGCCCACATCTATTGCCGTTGAGTTGAACATGGTGATCTATAATTGCCAGAAACCGTCTGGGAACAAAAAAGGTGAAAAAGTACTGTCGATAGGATAATGTAATGAAAAAATGACGCTCGGGGCTGATTGAAATCTGCGATCCGTCGTGGGGTGAGGCTTAGAATGAAAATGTCAGTAAGCTCAATCTGGCGTTGCGAGACGTCCACGCATTCGATGGTCAGGCAGCGATGGGATCAGAATTTTTCTATCTGGCATTTAGCCCAACTTGTAACTTTTTTCATCATTTTTTGCAAGTCCAATATTGCTGGTCAAAAAATAGGGTTGAATAAATCAAATAAGCGATATAAATATAAATTCTGATGCCTTAGCAGAATTTGGCAAAAGGCATATATCGCAGACGGAGTGTATTGCCGGCGCAACTGAGGTATGCTTTATGCCATCGTTTTGGATTTAGCGTTCGCATTCGTTTAACAAACGCTGCTGCGGCTTTTCTCAGGCCCGTATGACAATTACCGCTTCCCAGGCATCATATCACCTCAAAGGGGGGATCGATCACATTGCAGGAACTCAAAACGCTCCAGAAAAAGCTGTCTCAATTGAGAAGTGAAAAAGCAGCCTTTCAAGCGCAAAGCCGGCTTTTGGAAAATTTTGTCTCTTTGGCACGCTCTTCCGGTAAAGAAGAAAAACTTATATCGATATTGCAGCAAACACTGGAAGTCTTCGTTGGTTTGACGGGCGCTGAAAAAGGGAGCCTTTTCTTGCTCAATCGCAATGGCATGGTCATCGAAAGCATTCTAACCCGTGCGGATGCAACACCGGAACAGCGTTCTCAACTCATCGGCCGCGTACTGGATAAAGGTCTTGCCGGTTGGGTTCGTCGGCATCGCCAGTTGGGGTTGATCGAGGATACCCAAGCAGATGATCGCTGGCTGGATCTGCCCGATCAGCCTTATTCGGTTCGATCTGCGTTGGCAGTCCCTATCCTCAGAGACGAAAAACTGCTGGGATTGTTGACCTTGCTGCATGCCCAAAAAGGTCATTTCAACCAGGAAACCGCAGAGTTGATGGAAATGACGGCCGGGCAAATTGCCATCGCTCTTGAAAATGCCAGGCTATACGCCAAATTGGAAAAATCCTATCATTCCCTCGAACGGGCTAAGGCGGCTATCGAAAGTTATTCAGATGCATTGGATGCCGAGCTTGAAAAAGGCAAAAAAATTCAGCGTGATTTTCTGCCAAATCAAATTCCGCAGGTGCCGGGCTGGGAAATCGGCACCTGTTTTAACCCGGCCAGGCAGGTCTCGGGTGATTTCTACGATGCTTTTTTACTTCCCGGAAACTTTCTTGGATTGGTAATTGCTGATGTGTGTGACAAAGGCGTGGGGTCGGCGCTGTACATGGCACTTTTTCGAAGTTTGATGCGGGTATTTTCGGGGCAAATCCGTCTGAGCGGCTGGTCTTCAGCTCAAAGCATTAAAACCGATCTTAACGGCAGTCAGGCTGATCTCAATCAGATGCTGCAAGCCGTATCCCTAACCAATGACTACATCTCATCAGAGCATGGACATGAGAACATGTTTGCCACCCTGTTCTTCGGCGTACTGAATCCAACATCCGGGGAGCTGTTATATATCAATGGCGGTCACGAGCCGCTATACATTATTGGACCGTCTGGTATCAAAGAAACCTTGAGCCCGGCAGGTCCCGCTATCGGTATTATGCCAGGAATACAATATAAGATCCGGCATTCCAAAATTGAGCCCGGCGATATTCTGATCGGTTATACCGATGGCGTGACCGAGGCACTCTCGCCCCGCAAGACCATGTTTTCCAAAGAAAGATTTCTGGCGCTTCTGGAACCCTGCCCCCCATCAGCCAGTGAACTGATTGATCGAATCAAAAGCGATTTATTCGATCACATCGATAATGCACCTCAATTTGATGACATCACCATGATCGCTGTCCATCGTCAGCCCATTTAACAGTTTTGCCAAGTTGGTTTTTCTTTGTTCAAAAAGGCATTGATTCCGTTTTGGGCATCAACCGCCTCTAAATTCATGGTGATGGTGTGTTTGGCATAATGCAGGGCATTGTTGTCAGCCTGGTCGACCTGCGCATAAAATCCCTGTTTGCCTATCGACAGCACAAAGCGACTGGCTTCTGCGATTTGATTGGCCAGTTCTTCTGTTTCGGCCGTTAAATTCTCTTTTGTGACCACACGATTCACCAACCCCAGGTCTTTGGCCTCAGTGGCTGAAAAAAAACGTCCGGTCAGCAGCATTTCCATTGCGGCCTTGCGTCCAATTGCGCGGGTAATGGCCACCATCGGAGTGGTGCAAAACAGCCCGATTTTAACACCTGGAGTGGCAAACTGCGCATCTTCAGAGACAACTGCCAGGTCACACCAGGCTACCAGCTGACATCCGGCTGCAGTGGCAATGCCATGGACTTGGGCAATCACCGGCTGGGGTACTTCATGAATCATTTGCATCATTCGGCTGCATTCGTCAAAAATAGATTTATACTCTTTGATTCCCTTACCGACCATTTCTTCAAGGTAATGACCGGCACAGAAATTTTTACCGGCTGCACGAATGATGATCACTTTAATGGACTCATCCTCGGAAAAAGCCTGCAGCACCGCCATAATTTCGCCAATCATCTGGCGTGATAACGCATTAATCTTTTTTGGATTGTTTAATGTCAAGATGCCCAGCGGTCCTTTGGTTGCGGTCAACACCTGTGGTTGTGTCATGCCTTTGCTCCTTTACTTTTAGATATGTTGGTATGCTCTAGTTCATATTCAAGCGTACTGCTGGCGTTAAGGTCAATATTATTCGCAATAAAAAATATCGATTTTCATATAAATATTAATAAAATAGTAAAATTTATTAAACTAATAGATTAATTATTTGGGAGGCTTTTGAAATGCATGAATGACAACTTAGCACTCTACACAAACAACTGTCTAAGGTTGTGCCTTAAATACCTGGGTTTGGGGATGAAACGCCTGCCAGGCAAACCAATAGGCATAGGTTGCCACAATCGGATCACCGCGTTGGTTGAGAACGGACACCACTTCACCAGTCGAATGGACGTGGATTTCAATGGTTTCACCAGCCAGTTGATCTTTATACGTTCCAGGGTTGTTGCGCAACCACTTTAGGAGATAGGCCTTGGCCACTTGATTGATTTGGATGCCGAGAACGAGTTCCTTAGCTGGCAAATCCTTGCGCACATTTCCCACCGGAAACATCACGCCGGCGACGCGGTAGTAGCCTTTATACGGATCAATGGTATAATTGCGATCGTAGCCCGTATCGTCTGAAAGCACAAGCGTATCTGTATTTCGCTTGCGCCAGGTTTGCCAGCTGACCCGGGTGGACGGTATCTTTTCCAGTTTTTGGCCGGCCAGCGTACCGGAGACGGCTTTTTGCATCAGCTGAGACCAGAGACTTTCGGTCTGATGATCGTAAAGCAGGACGTTGCTTTTGTACAATCGGCCGGATACGCCAAAGGTATATTCCCGGTCTTGAACTGTGCGGGAGTACACGACTCCCGTTTGGGTGAGCGGTCAGAAGGTCACTGCAATGGGCTTGCCATTAATGGTGTCATTGACGACTTCATGCCAATTGAGGATGTTGATGGGATAAGCCCGCGCTTGACCATCAATCCTGACACCGATGACCTGATCCGTATGCTGAAGATAGGTGGCTTTATCCGGCGGGATAAAATGCGGCTTCAAAATAGCCGGGATGCCATCTTTGGGTGGACCACCGGCTAATATCTCTTCTTGCGGCACAATTGCATTATCCAGCTTAAATCCCGTCAGAGCAACGAATGCGAACACCAAACCGATGCCTACCCATGTTGTTTTCATAACAGCAGCTCCTCTCGCTTAATCGCCAACAGCGTGTTCGTGCAGAATGGGTAAGATAATAGCGACTTCTGATTAATTTTTATGCAAGATTCAGGTAATCAGTCGGTGAGATGTCTGACTCCTTACACGTGATGCGTTGAGGCCGTATCGGGAATTGCGAAACCGGATGGTTGGCAGCTCAGCACATGATATCAGAACGCGGTGCGAAAACGGCGAATGCTGGATGGATGCAAAAAAATCACCTCAAGCCTTTGCGCCAACTTGAGGTGACGTTTAATGCATTAATCAGTAAAACGTTTCAAGGCTGATGGGCTGTCAGATACGCATTGCGCCAGACGGCATCTGAAGTCGATCGACTTAAATCTTGCCGGAACGACCGTCATCGCAGGGTTCATCAAAATCATCAAAGCGGGAATGCTCTGCGGTAGAGCTCAATCCACAGGCTTTCAATTCTTCGGCAGTTTTCATGGCACTGCCACAGCATTCAGGTGTTTCGGACGCCTCTGCTTTGACTTCCATCGTATTTCCACAATTTTCACATTCATAAACTTGCATGTCTGCCATAGAATCCTCCATGTATTTCCGATAAGGTCATCGGTTTTTTTATAATGTCACCCGTAAAATAATGGATATAACCGTTAGTGTCAACCCGGGCATTATTGGAAGTGAATCTTTGGGTGTCAACCGATAATGCCGACAACCGCTCCGGTCATAGACGTTGCCAAGGTACCGGCAATGATAGATCGCAGGCCTAACGCAACGATTTCAGAACGTCGATCAGGGGCCATGGTCCCCAGACCACCGATCATAATCCCTAGGCTGCCCGGATTGGCAAATCCGCACATGGCGTAAGTCATAATTAACAGGCTTTTGGGGCTTAATGCCTCTGGCGAAAGACGACTCAGATCGATATAGGCCAACAATTCGTTTAAGATTGTTTTGGTTCCCATTAACGCCCCGGCTGTAGTGGCTTCACTCCAGGGAATCCCCATCAACCAGACCATCGGTGCCATGATGATACCCATTATGCGTTGTAGGGTAACCGGTGCGCCGCCCATATCGGGCAAAAGCCCTAAAATCAAATTGACCAGATAGACCAGCGCCACCAATACCACGAGCATGGCAATGATATTCAGCAGCAAGTCGATTCCCTGCAATGTTCCTTGGGTGACGGCATCCATTGGGCTGGATGCCGGTTCCGGAGCGCTTAATTGGCCAGCGGTAGGCGTTTTGGTTTCCGGTACCATGATTTTAGAGATCGTCACCGCAGCCGGCACACTGATAATGGAGGCTGTCAGAATATGCCCCATCACATCCGGGATTTTGTCGCTTAAAATACTGGCGTATAATACCATGACGGTTCCGGCAATGGTGGCCATGCCGCAGGTCATCAAAGTGAAGATTTCGCTGCGGGTCATCTCTTTTAAATACGGCCGAATAAAAAGTGGCGATTCGATCATCCCGACAAAGATGTTGGCCGAAACCCCCACCCCTTCGGCCCCCCCTACCCGCATTGTTTTTTGTAACGCCCAGGAGAATGCTTTAACGACGACCGGCAAGACTTTCCAATAAAACAACAAAGCCGATAACGCACTCATCAACAGAATGAGCGGTAGGGCTCGAAATGCTAAAATAAAGCTCGCACCTGGAAACTTTTCAGCAAAGGGTAAATCGGCGCCTCCCAGGTAGCCGAAAACAAAAGATGTTCCTTCTGTTGTGGCGGCTTGCAAGGACAACACCAACCGATTCAACACTAGAAAAAATTCCCTGAAGATCGGCAACTTCAGTAGAATAATCCCAACAGCCAATTGTATGATGATGCCAACGATTGGAATCTTGATGCTCACCTGCTTACGGTTTTCACTCAAACACCAGGCAATGCCGGCAAAAACCAATAATCCTGCGATACTCTGGATGACCATAGGTTCAGTTAATCCTTTCGATAAGATATCACAGAAAAAAACCTATAATTGCGAAACTTGCTGGGTTGCGTATTATGTTGAGAATCTAAGTGAGGGCACCGGATGAGTGTTGTCGATGATCTTCGGTTGGCAACATAACAAAACGGTCAGGGGTTGTCCATACCGAAAGACACTGTGATGACAGTCGCTTATACGCTTGCAGGCCTTTAGGCCTTGACAACCGCCAGCACTTCACCCATAAGAGCCTTATGTCCATTTTTGTCAAAACAGTCGCCGGAATCATTGCCTGTTACGGGGTGTATTGTGTTTTGCTTTTCCTGCTGCAGCGGTCGATACTATTCCCACGCAACCAGATACCGACGCCCCCCCATACCGATATAGAGCGCGTTTTGCCGGGTACAAAAAAATTATGGTTGCATACCGACAGGGCCCGTGCGGAAGCATGGTTTTTACCGCCCCGTGCTAATCCAGAGTCATCGCCGGCTCCGGCTGTCATCTTTGCCCATGGCAATGGTGAGCTGATTGATTACTGGCCGCAGATGCTGCAAGAATTCAGTCGGATGGGCGTTGGTCTGTTTTTGGTGGAATATCCGGGATACGGGCGCTCCAGTGGTGTGCCAACGCAAAAAAGCATCACTGAAACTTTTGTAGCGGCTTATGACATGTTGATCACCCAAAAAGGGGTGGACCCCAAGTGCATTTTATTATTGGGCCGGTCTGTCGGCTGCGGTGCGATTTGCGCTTTGGCTCTCAAAAGGCCTGCTGCGGCGCTTATATTGATGTCGACCTTTACGAGCGTTCAATCCATGGCGTCAAAATTTTTAGTGCCACCTTTTCTGGTACGGGATCCGTTTGATAATCTTACCGTTATTCAACAATACCAAGGGCCGGTGATGTTGATCCACGGTCGTCATGACAGTATTATCCCCTTTGACCATAGCGCACGTTTACACAAAGCCGCTACCAACAGTATCCTGATACCCTATGACGCCGGGCATAATGATTGCCCGCCGGATTGGCATCAATTCTGGAAGGATGTCACTGTATTTCTGGTGGAAAACAACCTGCTCAAGAATACAGTTGGCATTTGGAAAAGCGTCCGTTAAGGTGTCGGCGTCAAACGATTATTTCTGACCGATGGCAATCATGCGATTGTTCATAAATCCGTAATCACCATCGGCTTCATAGGGCGAAAAATCGGTATGAATGCGAATGTGGCCAAACCCGCTTCCTGACAACAAATCGGATAAAGCGGTGGCATCATACATTCGAATGGCATAATTTTGATCGCGAATAAGCCCTTCTGTCTTACTCAGAACAATTTCACGGGCACAAATGAAGGGTGCTTGTATTTCCCGCTGGCGACAGACCACGACATTGTCATCGATTTCATGCCAGGCATTAGGCGTGAAAGAGGATTGCACCGCATCGCCATTGGCCACATCTACTAGAATCCAGCCACCCCTTCGAAGCACCCGATAGGCTTCGGAGATGATTTTGGCATCTGCCCCTTCTTCCTGAATGTATCCCAATGAGTTGCCCATGATGATGACATGGTTATACTGTTCCGATGCGATATCCATCTGACGCGCATCACCGCAGATAAACTCCATCTCCAGATTATTTTGACTAGCATTGTCTTGGGCGATATGGATCAATTTTTCAGAATAGTCCAGAAGCGTACAAGCCGTATTTCCCCGGCGGCTGAGCTCCAAGCTGTGACGTCCGTGACCCCCACACAAATCCAATAATTTATGGCCGTCTTGAATGGGTAACAACTGGCAAATAAGATCCACTTCCCGCTGGGTCACCTTACGGTCACACACTGAGCGCGCATCTGTTAACAGATAAACCTCGTCGAAGAGGGTCTTCCACCATCCTGGATCAACCGTTATGCTCATGTGTTCCTTTTCAGACGGTTATTGCGATCATAATGTGGTTGCAAACTATGGCTTGTCATAGGTTTCAGTGTTATGGCCTCTGGCTTCTTGCTTCTAGCGTCTCGCGAGAAACTGGGAATCGGCTGCCAGCCTGCGACGAGCTCAGCCGAGTCGATGCCAGTAGCCAGCAGCGAGAGGCCAGAGGCTTGACAGCTATGAACTTTAAACCTTGGAACCACAAATTTGACACGACTTATGAAGATTATTTACGAGCATCCGGTGCGGACCCAAAATTAAACAAGCCATCAGAGGCAATGATGGCCGCCGAGCCTTTCCATGGCTGTAAACTTGCAATATCGAGTTCCTCTCTTTCAATTTTGACCAGATCGTCCAACTGCCCAGCCAACCACATCTTTTCCAGCAACAGGCAATCGGCCCACAATTTTTTACCGTATGCCTGCAGGGCCTGTAGTTGCGCCTCAGTGATCAGGCGCGGCCTGAGTGCCACCCGTATGGGGCCCAGCAGATAAGTAAACGCCATGTCGGTTGCCATTTGATTCCGGTCTTCGATAATGGACAGCAGTTCAGCCGGATCCATTTGCAAAATGGCTTCATTGATTTGGGCAACTGCATCCTGCACGCTGGTTTGCGAACGAAGTAGTGCCAAGGGTTGAAATCCTCCGCCACTGCCCACATTGGTGGGCACCCCTCCAAAGCGACCCACAAATCCGAACATTCCCTGAGGTCCCACCAGACAGCGAAAGTCGGTTTGAACCCGTTCCAGAGAGACGGCATCGTTATCCAGATAGGGGATATCCTCTGCCCAAAGGTTCAGCGGAATTTTATGCTGGACGATATAGTTGCCCTCACTTAGCGCCAGATCGATGGCCGCTTCGACATCGGTATTCACTGCACCCACCCGGACGCCGTGTCCGGAATAGCCCCTCTCGGGTTTGAGCACCAGCTGGTCCCAATTATGACGGGTCCAGGAAATCAGATCGTCGATGGCGCTGCCATCAGGCCCATCGGTGCTGCGGGGGTAAAACTGACGGGTCCATGGCGTGCGCGCCACGATTTCTTGGTGGAAATCTTGCGCATGCCGGCCGGTGACGAGTTCAAACATACTTTTGACGTTAAAGGGTTCAGTACCGCGCGGGTTGATCACACGATGCTCTTTGACCGCCTGCAACACCGGGGTTAAATCGTGTTGGCGGTGTAAGGCCAGCAAAACATCGGTATTAAAATCCATAAATATAATGGATACCGGCTGTCCCTGCCAGCAGACAGCGCCTTTTTTGATTTCAAGCTCCTCAGGTGCCATCAACGCAGCAGTGATGCCATCGACGGCACTGAGGCCATCGGCCAGGTTACGATTTTCGGTGACATCTTCAAGTGTCTCCGCTTCTGCAACCACGGCGATCAAACCCGGATTTTGTCCGGCACGGGCAGTGTGCGCAGCTATCAACATTTTGGCAAAACCGTCTACCGGGCAGAAAAGTGGATGGTCAAAATCCAGTTCAACTTCGAATTTTAAAATTCGGGTAAGCTTCTGCCAGACGGCTTTGCCGATAATTTGGGTGGTTTTCTGATAATCCCAGCCGCCGGGGCTCCCGAGATTCCATTCCGAGTGATATCCTTGAAATAGGTCCAAACCAGATTCCTTTTTGTTTAATGTAATGATGTGCCCCTGCACCCTGGGAAAGATCCGGGCCAAAAACGATTGAGTCGCTTAACAAGATTTAATGGCGACCAGGGAAGCCAGACAAGTGGCGCCATCATCAGTTTGTTTATCAGCTTCACGATACAGTAAGATATTCAGTGATAGAAATGCATGCAACAATTCATTTGGACGTAAATAATAATCCGCATGATCTTTTGGGTTTGTAATGTTTTTTTCCAGAAAGGTTTCAAAAATAAGAACCCCTCCTGGGGCAAGCCCCGCTTTGATATATGGAAATAATCGTCGGTTGAGGAATTTAATATTGACGATTAGATCGTAGTGATTGGAGCGAATGTCATATGTGTCAAGATCAGCACAAATGCTGTTGATGCGTCGGTGCTGACCGGAAAACAAAGACAGCCCCGCATCTGCGATGTCAATCGCATCGACCATAAATCCTATATCAGCAAGAAAAATGGCGTTGCGGCCATTGCCGGCAGCAATATCCAAGGCTTTTTTGCCGCGGGCCAGTATTGCATATTTTTTAACGATCGCTGATGGCACCTGGGGGTATTGTTCAATTTGATAACGCGCATTCCATTTTAAGCGGTCCTTAAGCATGGGTCTGCCATTATGGGTATGGTATTTAAAAAGCTGTCAGCCTTGATCGTCGATTGCCGTGATTCATAAATTGAAATGTTGGTTTTCGTCAAGAAAAGATTCTCTTATCAGAAAGCTAAGTGCACAGCGCCGATGTGTTTTCCATTCTTGACCCTGATGTGGCTGAATGTTATTCACATCCAACGAATCGCTTTTTGCGAAAATAGACTCACATGACAAAAAGCCTCCAGGAAACCTTCCTGAAGGCTTTGGGGGTGGTGAGCCCGGCAGGATTCGAATCCGCCATAGGCGGATTTCGCTGACGCTCAATGCTCCAAAGGCGCACTTCGGCTGGCGCCTCAGCCTGCTGCTTTGTCCGAATCCTGTCCAAGAACAAGAAAGCAGGTAATGGTTGTCGGTTTACCATCACCTGCATGTCTTTTTTGGTGCGCCCGGCAGGATTCGTAGTCACTTGACGCGAATCGGCGAATTTATAATTATTTAAGATAATTAGAAATATCAAATTATAAATGATGTAAAATATAGACAAAATAGAAGTAAAATGAACTATAACGGTCACAAATTGTCACAAAAAAAGCCGTCCATTTCGGGCGGCTTTTTGCTTTTTGGAGTAATTTAGCTTTGGTCAGTAATAAAATGCAATGAACAATGTTTAGTCCTACATTTTTCAGTTTAAGACACAATTGGATCTGTCAACACGATTAGTTGTGATGTGTTTACATTATCTGCAATGTTTTAGGACTGAATATTTAGCAGAGATGCATAACAAATCCATAATGAATGAGAATTGGTGGTTCAGGCACGACATCTAAAAAAAATATTGCCTGAAAAAAGTGTGTATTTGTCATGGCTAATCTAAAAAATCATGATCACGATCGAAGTTCTGTATTTTTCCGCGCATCAGACTACAATTCCCCCCTAGACCAAGGACAGGCATTGCTTTTATGGATTAAAAAACGATATTAACCAATTATATATTGACGCTCAACTTTTTTGATGATGGATAAAAAAATCAATTGATTTAGTTTAAAAATGATGCTTAGGTGCTTATTGCTTGGCTTTAAGGAAGTGGCGATGGAAACTCGGTTTGATCCTGTGGCAGGACCCTGCAGGGGGAAGGTGAATAACTTCAACATCAAACCGAAGGAGGAACAAATGAAAAAGTATGTCTTGATGATGACAGTGTTGGTAGTGGGTCTTTCATTGTCCACAGGTGTTTTTGCAGCGGATAAAGATGCAATTAAGAAACAGGTAGATGATATTGTCATGGCCATCGATAGCGGCAAAATGGTAGGTGAATTCAAAGAGGCTGCTTACAATAAACCCTATTACGTATATATATTAGAAGCAAGCGGCAATTTATTGGTCCACCCAACCTTGGCGGGACAAAATCTCAAAGATAAAGCCATGCCAGCCTACGAGGCGGTAACAAAAGCAACCCCGGAGGGAACTTGGGTGAAGTACCAATGGCAAGGC
>JAAUXU010147304.1_pt1 | contig 19094 bp, 20 predicted proteins | sample 7278151 | NCBI WGS metagenome assembly JAAUXU01 (sample SAMN14350113, study PRJNA611818) | marine sediment metagenome | isolation source: surface marine sediment (1.8m) | place: French Polynesia: Moorea | collected 2018-08 | reverse complement strand
GGAATCACTAAAATGATGGGAATGCCTAAAATGATTGGAATCACTAAAACGATTGGAATCACTAAAATGATCGGAATCACTAAAATGATCGGAATCACTAAAATGATCGGAATCACTAAAACGATCAGAATCACTAAAACGATTGGAATCACTAAAATGATCGGAATCACTAAAATGATCGGAATCACTAAAATGATCGGAATCACTAAAATGATCGGAATCACTAAAATGATTGGTATGACAAAAAATGGCTAAAATGTAAACACTTGTAACTTTCGTGCCATTGCAGCTACACAAACCATCTTTACATCTCTGCCAAAGTTTGTGGCATCACTGGTTTAACTCATTTACGTCATATATATTTGGCAAAATTGCATATTTGAGGCAGCCGTAGCAGCTTCGTCTATGTGGTGCTTGCGTGCTGGGTCTTGTCAGCCTTTGACATGAAAAAACTTAACTTTCCTAATGCTGCAGCTTCGCCGACCCTCTTCACATGGTAGGAAAGTTTGACGCCTCGGTAACGAAGTTATTTTTTCACTTTTCGACTAAATTGCGTACTGAGGATTATAATGAAACATTTATTCCCACTGCAGAGCTCGGGTACGCTTGCATCTGATGGGCGCTGTAATTGCTTTACGCTACGAATTTGCGCACATGCGTCCTAGGTACGCGTGATGTCAAGCACTGTAACTTATGTGACTCTTTTTTGCAGTGCATGGACAATGTGCACTTCAACGGTCTGTTTTACAACACCAACCCAGGCGCTTCTTCGTCAACAGTACCGCAGTGTGTCAAGAGCGACCCCAACTTATTCAAGGATGACGTCGACATTCGCTTCAGCAAGACCTTCAATACGTGTAAGGTGCGAGAACGACCGACGCGACAATGCCCCAATTGTCGAACACCATCTCTTAAGACCCCATATCCGCCACTCTAGATTCCCCAGATCAGATACGCGACTCCTGAACGTCTGCTCCAGAGACTTACTGACCTCCGATTCCTCAACATCGACTTCCTCAACACGTTCTTGTTGACGTACAGAGTTTTCACTGATGGACTCACGGTGCTGGAGGCACTTAAGAAAGTGTTCTTCAATCCAGAGCCACCTGCTTCGCCCACCAGCTCCACAGGGTCTGACCCACCTGCACTTTCTCTCTGATGACGTGAGCACACAAATATCTTCAACCATTTCTGTGTCCGTATCCCCACAGGTCTCTGGAGAACCTCGTCAGAGAAGAAAGCGGCGCGTTGAATTCCAGCTTGTTGCAGCCATCAGAGGCGGTCGCGTCCGGGAGTACGGACACGAAGCGGAGGATCAGCACTTGTTCTGGCTACAGCACGGCGACCGGTGAGGGTAGCGCGTAAAACAGTGTATCACAATATTTCGCGTCATGATTGTGATGATTGTTTGTCAAGAGGGGTTCGGTCGTCTAGGAGGAGCGGTCTCTCCCCGTCGAATAAGCTGTGCCAGCAGCATTTCCGGGTACTGCTCCGACGACCGCGAGAGGACCTCATTCAGCCAGGACTCCGCCTTGGTGGGGCCCACAAAGCCGCAACATTGGCGCTACAGCTACCGGAGATGTGAGTCGACGTACAGTCTGTGCCAAAAGTAGCGCAGGTTTTGCACTATGTACTTATTCACTATCCACCACGCGCTTTGCTACTATAGTACGGTATGCATAAGCTTTAAGGAAGACCCAATGGTCAACCTCGAAGCAACAAATGTAAGTGCAACAAGTGCGGCTTGGCCTATTCGGCGTTTCCAGGCATCTCCTCCTGCACCGGTCTAGCTTATCCTAAACAAGCGTCACAAGCTTACTCATTCACGCACTCACACAGTATGGAGATGACAATTTTCGTTGCCAGATGAAGAAGAGTTCAAAGACTCTGGTGTCGGCAACAACATCCTCAGCGTTGAGACCTATTCGGGCGGTGGTCTCCGCAACAGCAGTGGCAGCGGCAGAAGTGGGGGCTGCTCCATCCCTAGGGGTCGCAAGGGCTCACACGATAGCGTCGCCTCCGGCAGATCCAATTCGCTGTCGCTCCAGCAGTGGCGCAAGGAGAGCGTCACCATCATCGAGCACGTGGAGCCCATCAACGAGCAAGAGGACGACAAAGAAGAGGGGAGAGAGGAAAATACGTCGAAACGACAGAGTCAGGACAAAGCAGACAGAAAGGTTAGAACGCAGTCAATACATTTGAGCAACCTGCGCAAGTCCGTCATCACTCCGGTGCAGGTATCCCCGGAGAAAGAATCTAGAGCTCCGAGGTCAGAAGTTCAAGAACAGCCTCAGCAAAGGCCTCAGGGAAATGGCACAGAGGAGAATTTGTTATCGGTGCCTAAGCTCATGACGGCTTCTTCTAGCGCAGAAACTCTAACAGGTGAGGTAATCAGAAAGTATTATTAGTGCCATTGAGTAGTGATGGTGATTGTGATTGCAGATAACACTTTGACAGCCCCGCCAACGCCTACAACTACAGCGGCGAGTAGCAGCGGCCTTCACGGTGCAAAGAAAGCCCAACACTCCTCTACCGACAGCAACAACGCGGACGAGACCAACGACGAAGAGGAGAAAACGCGGAAGTACGTTTGTGTTTAAGTTCTGCACGCACGTACGTGTGTGTGTTCAGTGAGTGACGAAATTATTCTGAAAAATGCTGCTTTTACATAAAAGCCAGTGCGTGCGGTGAAATCCGTAAAAAGTACTGAAAGCGAATTCTTCGTTTCTCATTTAAGCGTATCTGAGCAAAGTTTTGCACGAAAAATGTCAATATTAAAGAATAACAGAACAACGAGCAAGGAAATGGCTGAGCCAAATTTTAGGACGACGCACATATGTGCGAACGATGGAATTTTTTAATCACAAGAGATATTTCAAATACTTCAAAGACACATCTCTAGCCGTTATTTTTCAAAGATTCTGCACTCAGCCGCAATCGGATTTTGACACAGACATGAAAGGCATGACTCATGTTGATCATAGTTTTGCCACACATGGCAGCCTTTGGCACTCTTGGTTGACAGACACCTTTAAAGCATCAATGTGGCAGTGGGGCTTTCCCCTCTATGTGGATCCAGCCATGATAGTCAAGGGGGTTCAGGTTCTGACCCTCGAGCTGGTGATGGCAATTGAAGTCTCACTGGCCAGGAGATGCACAAGGACTTTTGTGCTAAGTTTGCCTATGTTGTTACACTTTTGTTAAGTGTGGTTGTCCAGCTAATTATGGCACATTCCGTACTGAGAGCGTGTCGTAATAATTATGTATTGCGTCACTGTGAAGTCGGGCTTTTTTGACGTGAATTGATCTCCCCGCGAGAAGCCGAGGCCAGCGATTGCCCGTTCTTCTCTAGACCTCCTTAGTACGAATGAACTGAAAGCGAAATCGACAATCTTCTGTAACACTCTGTACGTGCACTTGGCAAGTGGCATTTCATAAACACTCTCTCTGTCTCTGAAGCCTTCATGGCTGCTCTCGTTCTTCGGGCAGCCAGGGCGTTCAGGCTGCAGAAACCTCGTGTTCGTAAAGAACCACTTCGCCAATGCAAGTGATGACTGTTCCGAACTGTACGCACCGTGATTTGCGTCACATATCGTTCATTGTTCGCGAATTCATTTATTTCAGCGCTCATTTTGCTCAACTCCCCCGCATCGGTGGGTATTTTTTGGGAAGTACCTTAGGAGTCCCATAATTTGAACGTACGCCAGCAGTGAGTAAAATAGGCCAGGAAACTAAAAAATGCGGTGTTAATTTACGTCTCAGCCGTCTCAGCCATATTTTGCTCATTGATCTCTTACTTTTTTACTTGACATTTTTAATGTATGTCCAGTGCAGAAGTACACTGATTCGTCGTTCTCCGACAGGTTGAAGGAGAAACTTGCTACCGTGGTGTCTCGTCCTCGCAGCACCTCGACGTTCTCGTCCGCGTCGTACACGTTCCAGCATCAGGCAACGGTGGACGACAGCGAGGGCTCCGACTATGGACTAGGTAGCGGAAGGACCTCCAAGTCGCAGCCGTGCTCTCACCATCCTTCATTCTCCAGCCCTGCGGGTTCCCGGTACTCACCTCAGAGTCAAATAGTCCCACTTTCCACGACTCCAAGCTAATCTTCTTCTCACTCCAGGGCTGTCTTCAGCGGGATCTACCTGAGGGACCTCACTGCAGGACTGAAAAGTCCCACGGTCAGTGCCAAGAGTGCCCAAGACTGGTAACTTGGTGATGCTTACAGATATGTCTATTTGTGATATGTCTAGAAGAAGAAGAGGGGGTTGTTTCACCGCCACTTGTCCTCCAACTGCGGAGATGCTCTGGTGGACCCTAACAACGCTGCCAGCTCTCCACTGTCGAGTCCTCAGCACAGCAAGATGGGAGTCGTCATCACCTCCTCCAGACAGGCGCACAGAAGGTGAGTCTTTGAACAGGGAACCATCCTTGCAACTGATGGCTTCACGTCATTTCTGTGCTGTCTGGTGATTGTTTGTCTGTGCCAAATGCGACGTGACTTTGTGCTAATCGTGCCAGTTACATTGTGCGTGCGATCTGCGTATACAATATTCGTATTGTGGCTATGTACTACAAGGTCGAAGTGAAGTTCATCTCAGGACGAGACACATTATGTAGATTGAGTCGTCAGTTCGAGGAGCTGATTTCAGTGTCATCTTGTGATTCGCTATGACGACCGTTGCAATGACTTTTTTTGAGAGTCTAATTTTTTCCAATGACGATGGGACAGCGATGAAGCTGCTGTGACGCAGGTGTCGCAATCACGTCCTCAACACGCCTTGTACATTGCATAATCGTTGTACGAACTTCTTTCTTGCCCATTACTTATTACATCTTGGCTTGACAAAGTGCAAAACTCTCTTGGGATGTACTTACTTAAAACGTCCAACTTTGAAACTGAGATTTTCGGACAACTCCTTGTAGTGCAGTGTATGTTTCTCTGCTTGATCGCTTCGCCAGCACCGTTATACAGTTGTATAACGTACCTACGACCACTTACGTATGTACCTATCGTGTGAGTCAAAAAGGTCCGAAGCCTCCCACTCGTCCTTCGTGCTACCCATATTGCTGACCTTGCACTTCAACTTCAGGGACAATCTACCCTCCTCGTCAAGTTTCCCAGTCTCCTCATGTTCTACATTTTTACCCTGTCACACCTTTTTGACTCATAGGATACACGAAAGACGTACTATGATGCAGTACGGTGTGTGACGCATATTTCTATACATACTGTAATCTCTGTATTAAGAACCGCGGCTCTTATTAAAACAAGAACTTTTGATGCGAGACTTTTTTAAGAGCGGCTCTTATTAGAAAGGTGCTCTAACTTTTATCTGCAAAAAATTGCCATTGCCCCACTGTATATGATATAAGATATAGATCCATGCGGTACATATATCCTATATCATCCCCAAAGCTTGCTGAGCGGCACTTATTTGAGATCGCTTCAACGTTGGAGCGGTCCTAATTTGAGAGCGGCCCTTTTTTTTAAATAGCGGCCCTCAATACAGAGAATGCGGGAATTGCGTCCGTCCAGGCTTTTGATGTGCGTCCTTTCCGTCTTTCTGTCTCTACGGCACCTTTTCTAGCGATCACCCGCCCGAACCTGCCAAAAAGCCGACGACCGACGGGGTCAGCTTAGAGTACTTCCTGTCCGAGTTGTCTGACGATGACAGCTCCTCCTGGTAAGGATTGGGCAGCAGCAACCTTCAGCGCTTCAGCTGCACCAACCTGAAGCGTCTCCTGCCCAACTAAAGCTCACGATTTCTGTGCACGATCACTAAAACTCTCCTTTCCCGCATACGTAGCACACGTGTGTGTGACTGGAGATGCCCATAATGGTGTGATCTTCATGGATGTTTTGAACTTCCTCTCTCTGCAGTGCTTCTCTCATCAACCGTGTTCGCATACTCGAATGGTGTTTTGCATCTGTTGACGTTACTTAACGAACACCCTTTTCTATCTCTGCACGCACGTAATAACCACGTTCGTGATGTCTTGAGTTCGTCATGCTGATGCGGTGCCTCCATCATCTAGCAGCAACCTGGCCTTGGCGTCGGCCATTTGGGCCACATAGAAGCGAACAAAACTATAATAGATCATCCCCACATTTTGCCATTCTCATTTACATTTCGTTGTGTGTGTACAAGTATGTTAACAGTGTCTTTAGGCCTTCATTGCATCAAAATAGTTTAGCCTTGAACACCCATCTTCACCCACCATTCCTGGCACAAACAATTAAGAGCACTTTGATAACGTTACAACGAGTAGTACTCGTACGTGCTCACGATCAATTATCCTCTTTGTAATATAACTCGCACGATTCTCATGAACTTTCGAAGATCCTCTCGGGTGCACGTAGAACTGTATTGAGTATGAAAAAAATCTGCACTGACGCTTTCTGCACGCAACAGTAAAATGTGCCAATGACTACCGCATTAACAATACGTATACCACTAAATCGCTTCATAATAGCACTGTATTTCCTGAGTTTCTTTCCCGAACGATTTGACGCGTCCGAGACCTCATTTTGCCCGAGGGCGATATCCGAAGGTCAATATGTAACCGAGGATGCGTCATATAACCAAGGAAAATAAGGACGATACAGCGCTCGTGACAGAGATGCAATTTGTAATTTACGCAAAATTTTTGGGTTAGGTTCGACTTTTTTATTTCACTTCTGAGTAGTCCCTGAGTGGAAGGAAGAAGGGCCGAGTTGGCAGAGGGCAATATAGTCCTGGCAGGCGGAGGGAAGAGCGACCTGGGCAGACAATACAAGGCCAAGTCAGCAGAGGGAGATATCAATTAACGATATCTATCAGCGACGCATATCGTAGTAGAACTGTATGTATCGGACTTAGACTTGACTGAACGAGGGATATAAAATGACCCCGAGTGCTGTCAAGTCCAAGGAGGGTGCATGTGAGCACACATTATGCGTCGTTAATTTGAAATTTAACGTAAGGTTTTCAGAATACCAGCATTTCGCCGGTTTCAGACGGTTGAATCACAATATGCAGTATCCCTGTGAAGAGTGACGGATAGTGCAAAAATGTGTCCCTCCAGAGAGAAAAAAGGGGGAAATATTCCAAAAAGTGTGCGTTAAAAACTATATATCCCTCTGTCTACTACACCCTCGGCTCCCTCCAAAAATACCATGATTTCCGGATATACAGTCCCCGAATATTTTCCTCGAGCAGTAACGAGAAATTGCATGGAATCCAAAAAGTTTGCGTCGAACAAAGTACAAGTACCTTACCTGTCTACACACACTACACGACGGGAAACGGCACAGTGCCGAAATCTCTCTCCACGGACGTATTAAATTGTGTGCACTGTAGTAAAACATACACATAATCCTAACTGGTGTTGAAAAGTCACCAAACCTTTTGAGAAGTACGCATACCTACGTAGATAGTTAGCTCTTCTGATGGAATCCGTTGGAAAGTTGTGTAGTTCTTCGAGAGCAACGTTGTACGTACTACATTTGTACAATGTACGAGTTGAGAAAAAAATTTTACATGGCATCTCAGGTCAAGTTCTGCCAACGCTGCAGTTGCTTTCGCTGTGGCCACCGCCGGATCGGGAAACCCGCCGGACCCCACGAGCAAGGAGGACTTCAGGGAGGCCGCCAAGAGAAAATGCAGCATCACCAGCAACGTCTCAACTATGAGAGTACTCAGTGTGTTGCGGCACTGGGTAGCTAAGCACAACCAGGTACGTACTATAGCGGTACTGTTTTTGCACCATTGCTGCGGCTAGTCCAACTTTCTAACAACGTAACACAGGACTTTGAGTCAAATCCGGAGTTGAAGCTGAATACTATTAACTTCTTGGAGAGCATCTTGTGCACGCCCACTTTGCTGCCGTCGGAGCACAGAGCGTCAACTCAGCTACTGAGGATGTTAACCAAGGAGGGGCCAAAAAACACCGTCGAGCTGGAGGACTTCCTGCAGCCAAAGCCGGACAAGGAGGTAACATGATGTACCTTGACGATCAAGCTACTATCAATAGGAGCATCGAATTACGTCCATGGCGCCGCCTGTGTCTGTTGGTCTTTAAAGTCCACAGAAGTGAACGCAACGACATCGTACAAACATACGCTGATTGTAAAGAAACTATGCACGTTGTTGGGACGGTGGCCGGAGTTGTTTTGAGAGATCAGGCCTATGCAAGGAAACCTGTTATTGCATCGGCCGCATGGGCAGCAGTACGTGTTTCACGACGCAGCGGCAGTAGCAACTTAGCTTTCTTTAAGACGAATCTCATCAATACCCTCTGTTACACATCTAGAACAAAACTTACAAAAAAAGCTCGATGTCTGAGACTAAGACCGCTATCGATATCCCGTCGGGGACGTCAGCGGCAACTCCAGCCACATCCGGAGGAATCCCAGGACTCCTCCAGGTCCCGGGTTGGTTTCAGCGGCTGACGATGCAGCAGGGGCGCCGCGGGTCGTACGACTCGAGCGCCGCTGGCGGAATGACGCCGCCAGTGTACGACGAGCAGGAATCGGCAAGCCGCAGTAGATTGATGAGATTCACGTTTGGAGGGAGTAACACCTCCTTAAGTTCGGCTTTCGGCGGTGACGCATCAGAAGACAGCAGCGAGAGTAATGACGTTACTCTGAAGTCCTTTCTAGACTCCAAGCCACAGCAACAGCTAGGGGAACAACCAAAGCAGTTGGATGTGCCGCCTCCGGTTGTGGTTGTTACTCCACCTGTTCTGTCCATTCCTGCGCTCGAGGTTTCCGCAGAAGTGGTGGAACAGGACATCAAGGCACTTTCAGTCGACTCCGCAGTCAATGACATCAGCGCCAGTCAAGAGGTGTGGACCGACGAGATCATTGACCTTGAGAATCAAGACTCGGAAAAGTTGGTTGACAGACAGTTTTCATTGGCCCTGCCTTCTACTGTTGTTGAAGCTCCTGGTGCGCCAGTTCCTGCGCCAGCTCCTGCGCCAGCTCCTGCGCCAGCTCCTGCGCCAGCTCCTGCGCTACCTCCAACTCTAGGTCCTAGTCCTGGTCCATCTTCAGCTCCAATTCCTGACCCCGCTCAAGCTAAACGTCCTCCTGGCAAACTTGTCTCTTATTTGATGAATAGCGGTCTAGCTCAGAATTGGTTCTTCCGCAAGGAAGACTCAGACACAGAGGAAGAGCACGAGAGAGTCACCCATAAGATATCCCAGGAAGAAGATGACGCAGATACTCGACGACACGAGGAGAGCAAGAGTGAGAAACGGAAACTAAGAGAGCTCAATGTCTGGGCGCCTCAGGCCCTGTGATTACTCTACAGTAGGTTTTTCGCGTACGGTGCGTAGGGTTTACGCACTTGTGGTGCTTGTGCTACAAGGTGATCTAGGTGTGTTACGAGAGAGATGCACCATCTTAGCCACTGACGGTACTTTTTGCTATATCGTTTCGACATTACAATATGTGCAGTTCGTACTCCCTACCTGGGGAAGGATAATAAACCTGAGAGACCTGAAACAGCACGCCCGTGTTTCTCACATGTACTACAATATTACCCAATGCTGTCGGTATATAATAACGTACTCGCACCTCTCCTGTCAGCTCGCATTTTCAGAACTTAAGCACTACTCTCACTTGAGTGGTGCGCACAGTATCAACGGATGTCCAGATGTTGAGAATGGATGCAAACTTTTAATATCTCGTAGGTCCCCACAGACGACATTTTCAGCATTAACGCTCTGGACATAGCCGAGCAGATGACTCTCCTTGATCAGAGGATTCTCTTTGCCATTCACTCAAGGTATGACAAATAATTAGCAGCTCATGGAAACAAAACATTTATCTCATTTTACAGTGAGTTCCTGGGCCAAGCCTGGGCCAAGAACGACAAGAAGAAAAAAGCGCCTCACATAGTGTTGATGACCAAGCGATTCAATGAGGTAGGAGCTACAACTTCACTGTTTATTCCGTGGCTGTTGCAATTGCACTGTAACCCATGTCTCTCTCCAGATGTCTCGGTTGGTTGTGTCCCAGATTATTGGACAGCCGGACGTAGAATCCCGAGCCAAGGTTATCGAGAAGTTCGCTGCAGTGGCAGATATCTGCAGGTCAGCGCAACGCTTAACTACACCACTTGATTGTGGTGGAGTTACCATGCATGCATTTACGTACACACCACATAAATTGAGTGAGTGTGCTTAAAAAGCGAAACTCGTCTTTGTTGGCAGGTGCCTGCACAATTTCAACGGGGTGTTGCAGATCTGCGCTGCGTTCACGAACTCCTCCGTCTTCAGGCTGAAAGATACGTGGAGCGGGGTCACTAAATGCGTAAGAAATGTGGTCCACTTTTGAGTGTTGACGATGATTGCGTCTTTGTAGCTGTCTTCGAAGCAAATCCCACTTGGTACAGATTACGCGTAACCGCTGTCCTGAATTCCAGACTAAGCAGACGATCGAGAAACTACAACAGCTGGTGTCTTCCGACGGGCGCTTCCGCAACCTTCGCGACGCTCTGCATCGTACAGACCCTCCGTGCATACCTTACTTGGGCATGTACCTGTCCGACCTCACCTTCATTGAAGAGGGGACGCCGAATTTCACTGACAATGGTCTGCTGAACTTCGCAAAGATGAGAATGGTTTGTTCGTACAGCCGATGACATCGCCACTGCTACGCTGTAACTGTGCTGCTTTACAGATCGCCCATGTGATTCGCGAGATCCGCCAATTCCAGCAGACGCCGTACAAGATCGAGCGCAAGCAACGGGTGCTGAACTACATCTTAGACGAGAGCCTCCTTCTGGACGATGATGATCTCTACCAGCGATCTCTCTTTTTGGAGCCCAGAAGCAATAGAGCGATGTCTTCGTCCTTCTCTCACTCCGCCGCAGTTGCGGCTGTTGCCGTGGCTGCCGCGGCCAACGACAAAATGAACAATTGAGCCGATAACTGCAGTATTGGTAACATCTTATGAGTGCAGTTGTCAATGACACCACCGAGGAAATGACTTTTCCGAATAAGGCGATCCCACCACGCCGTTGCAAGTAACCGTGCGCCAGCACAAGAATGACTAGGCACACACGAACCCTCCGCCATCACCCCAAGTCTGTTGTAAGCATTGTAACGTAAGTATGGAAAAACTAATTGCATCCTGTTTGCAGGTGGTCAGTTGCTGTAAAACAGCTCCCAATCTCGCTACAGCGTGAAAGTCCCATATGCTCCTTGCCTAAGTGTACAAAGAGATCTAGTCAGTACCTGTTGGCTGTTTGGACTTTGTGCCCTCTTGCGTACACCGTAAAATGTACATACAGTACAGTAAGCTTACACCACGCAACTTGAAGCAGCTTCGTGACATATTCGCCATTGAACTGAACACGCATCTTACACGCACTGGTACCCGTTCTTTCGCTCTAGCAAACCTTAACCCCTTTTATGGCACCTCTATGGAACAGTGCAGTCATCGATGCCAATATAGTACACTTCATAAAGAATGTGCATCTTCATACCGTGGGGGAAACATCCGCTTAAACAATGACAGTGTCGCTTTTTCCGTGATTTGTTGTTTGAGCAAGAATTGCCTTCCTTCTCTGATGTTCTATGAACTTAACTGTATCGCAAAGTACGTGCGAATATTTGCTCTTGGTAATGTCTTTGAAGCTCTGGAGCTTAAGCTTGCTCGGGATAACCATCCTCGATCCTGACGTGAGCGAAGACACAGGCCCATCAAAAATAAGTGTCTGTTGATCCTGCTGCTGCTTTTCCCAGTCAAGTGTAAAAAAAGAATGTTCTATTTTTTTTTCCACAGTTTTTGTTGTTGTTATTTGCTTGACTTGTTATGCTCCTATTCCTCGGTCAACTTCGTCAAAGGCAGCACGGAGAACATTTTACTCTCCGTTCGAAACAATCAGGCAGTCAGTATGGCACAGGCGCTGGCACAAGCATAGAATGTTGTCATTTCTACTTCTTCTCCTGCATGTTGTTCTTATGCAATCAAAGTGTGAATCACATCACGTATATCTTCAAGACTTGATGCGTCGATCACACATGCGAAGTTTCACGCTCAATGGACACTCATTTATGTTAGTCCGGTACAGGGTGATATTTGGCTTGAAAATGAATCAAGGAACAGCTCCAGTATAAATGCATTAAGGTTAGTGCTTCTTACTTCAGTGGAAAGAAATTTTGTCGGGTGCAACATCTATGTCAGAGCTCCAATTAAAAAAGTGCTTGCTCATGACAGAAGGACAAAGTAAGTCAAAATCGCAGACACTGTTCCTTCAAGGGCATGGAGGAGGTATTACGCAGAGGTGAATCAGTTGCTATGCCCAAGGTCACGTACTGATCACTAACTTCCAGGGTTATGTAGTATTCAAATGATAAGTTGATCCCCTCAGGATGAAGCAGTTGGACTGACTTTAATGATGTTTTTGAAGCAACACCGTTTACGTTACTTGCGTTAGAAACTTCAATGAGTAAAGTTTTGCTTCAGGTCACTTTTTTTTGTTTATGAATATTAATGCTTGTACCGACTGTGAAATAAGCAGTCACACCAATCCCAATTCAGTTTCTGGTAGTGCTTTTAAGCATGCTTTTAAACTAATACGTCAAGTTTTAGTCCAAAAGTGCAACAATGTCTCAAGAGTCGAGCATTGTCGTTCACGCTGTTCTGGGGGCAAAACTATGTATTGTGTTGCTATCAGATTCAAGCCAAATAGTGCTCACCATCTACACTGAATGTTTGCCCACATCCTTGATTGTATGAATGATTCCTCGAATCTACAGTGCTTGGCGTAAAAAGTGTCCGTTGGGTAAAATGGGATCCCCACGCTGCACTGACAGCTTTTGACACGGGATCTTCCTGTGGAATCGGTGACCCAGACCGTGCTTGACAAGACGCAGCATCTTGAGCTTCTTGGTGACTGCCCATTTTGATGCTAGAGCTCAAAGTGCAGCAACCCCACCGAAATGCACTGTTTTCCCCCTTTTTCCACGATGAAAGTGGCTGAAACAGTTTGGGGGTGTCGCCACGCACCCTGCAGTGCCACATGCCAAAGACGGGACCCTCCGACCCGCCCTTGGACATACTACAGGCCAACCCCCCCCCTCCCCTTTTGTGGACAGAGGCATCATCATCGTCAATGACAAGTACGTACACTCAACAGCAGAAGTGACAGGTGATGCAGGTGGACAGAGTGAGCTCATTCTGCTGCTGCTGCCGCGTGTCTGTTTCTTCTTGTTTCACCACCATCATGCTCTTGTGCACGAACGTGATGCTTGTAATGTGGTTGGGGATGGTCCGGTGGGTACCGTCTGGGACATGAGGCACTGGAGGGTGCGTGGTGACACCCCCAGAATGTTTCAGCCACTTTCTTCATGGAAAAAGGAGGAAAACAGTGCATTTCGGTGTGACGCCCTCTACGTAGAGGTTGCTGCACTTTGAGCGCTCTAGCACCAACATGGGCAGTCATCAAGCTGCTCAAGAAGCTTGGTCTAGTCAAGCACGGTCTGGGTCATCGATTCCATATGAAGATCCCGTCTCAAAAACTGTCAGTGCAGCGTGGGGAGCCCGTTTCATCCAAAAGGACATGAGCACTGGACGATGAACAGGAGCAGCACCCCTCTATGCGATAAATGCGATGTGATGTGTCGTCTATTGTCCATACATATCAGTCAGGCCCATGTACAGCAATGAACATGAGACTATTTTGTCTATTGTTACCGGTGACAACATCCACAGGCTTACTCGTAGTCAAACATTCCTTACTTTTTTTTAAAAGTATTATTGTTGCATATCGCTATCCTGTCAAGATTGTATCTTACAAGTAAAGTAAACCGGTTACCCATTCCCAGTGAGTTACTGACGTCTACTTTCAATTATTCTATTGGATTGCAACAGCAATCACAGCACAGCATTCAAGAATTAGGCTGTATTCCAATAGATGATCTTATGCCTCGGCATTTCTTTCATCCAGCACAGACAGTAATTACTATTGGTCATCTTGAACTTCAATCTCTCAAGTCTTGGAACTGTCCCTTCAACGCTCAGGAGCTTTCATACGTGGCATTCAATCAGTGCAGTCTGACGATACTGTCACTTGGCACCTGAGACACGGGCTACGGAGATCAAGGGGCGCTTGCTTAGAGGCACCATCCGCTTGCTCAGGACTTCGTTGCACTCTCCACTGCTTGGAGAGAACGTACGAAGTAGACAGCTCCAGGAGGTTGTGCCCCTTGTGGTTGTCCGTCAACGGAGGACCGAAGGTCGAATTGCCCCTCGTATTCGTCAGTTCTTTTATCTCTGACTGTGCAGTCTGATTTCTCTACATTATTATAATATAATAATATTATAATTAATAATATTAATATGAAGCACTAGGTCAGTGTGTGCAAAGGTGCGTCCGTCTATCTGTCACGTAAGCAGCACCAATCGTCCCACACTTGGTAAGCAGACCAACTTCATATGCGCGGACTGAGCGAAGTGTGTGGACTGCGTGAAGCCCGTGGAGGCCGACCCTGGCAACAACTTCAAGGACACTCGTAAGAGCTACGATGGCAAGTTTGGGGACGACCGGTCCAGGGGTGGGAGGCGCAGACAGACACACAGACACAGCATACCAACAGCGCTATATACCTTTAGCCACTCTTCCCACCCAAAGCGAGTAGCGCCAGTACGACGGTAACCTCCATCTTGATAATATGCATCTGGCAGAGCAGATGACTCTCCCATCTCTTTGTCAGGGCTGCTCCGAGCGCATCATCCGGCCTGAATGACACGAAGGAGATGGGCCTACATGACCGTTTCAGGGTTCTGAGCATCCTCTTCCTGTAACTGAGCAACGCTTTGCTCCGGCCTCACAGACACCGCCGCCAGTGACACGGCGATCACGCTCTTGATCGACGAGCTCTTTTCTCTGCTATACCAGCATTGGGGAGCACAATCAATTCCAGAAGCTGGAAAGCTAAATGGCAACACATGATTTGTTCGTGTACCTCACCATAAGTGTCGGAGAAAGTAGTTGTGAGCGTCAGCGATGTGGGAGAAGTCGGGAGCGTCCGACTTGAGCTAGTGGAGTTGACGAATAGTCAGACTTTCCCTCGGGTCGAGGAAACTTTGTGGCATGGACTTTTTTGCAGAAGAAAGACTTTTTCTCGAGCTCATCTTTACGTAACCGTGACCTTTCTTCTCTCTCCTCCTGTGGCTAGGCCCTCTCAGGCTTATGCCTACTTTTGTTTTCAGTACAATAAGGAAGAAGGAAGCGCTGACAATTGGTGGAAGAACAAATTGCTCAGGTTGATCACAAACTTCTTCCTTGCTCACAATTGACGTCAATATTTTGGGCTACTTTCCCCTGACCGACGACGTCAGCTACGCGTTCATCGTGATCAACGAAAGTCTCGTCAACCTCGCTCCTTTGCCTCCCGCGTTCGCACTCCTCTATTGTTGATTGTTGACATTTGAACGAGATGACTCGAAGCAGAGTTGTCGACGGACCGGGCCGAGCCCACAGCACTGGTAGCTGCTGCGGGTCTGCCCGCGTTAGCCCTAGCCGCCGGCAGCAATCGCCCCAGGGTGACCTCCTTCAGCGTGTGGGAATCCGCCCAAGGAGCTCGCCTGAACAGTCGGATGTGCACCTTTGGAGGACGTTTTTAACTACGAGAGGACCGTGAGGTTCCTGCTTGTTGCATTCATCACCTGTCCATACATCTCCGTCTTGGCTGCAACGACCCCATTGCGCGATCGAGAGCATCGAGAAGCTCGTCTCATTCGGTTTGGTCGGCGCTCCGGCGCCAAAAGTGGCGCCAGGAGTAGCTTCATCGCGCCGCCGCGGGCTAACACCAAGCTGGACGCCTGGGCGCTGGGCACTTGGCGGCCGGGGCGAGGCGAAGTGGCAAAGAAAAGATCGAGTCAAGTGAAGGAAGGAGAGAGTAGAGAGAGAAGCTGGCAAGGCTAACAGCGAAGAAGGACCCGTCCATCCCTCCCTCTTCTGAAGTGAAGCGACAACGACGTCAAAGAGAAGCTCGGCCGCCACCCCCTGCGTGATGTTTGCGGTCGTGCTCGAGTAGCTCGGCCCGTCATGTCTTTCGACGCCTGGCGACCGCTGTCATGAGGGAGTTCAAGGTGGTGGTGCTCGGCTCTGGCGGGGTGGGCAAATCCGCCCTCACCGTGCAGTTCGTCTCTGGACACTTCATGGAGAAGTACGATCCCACCATAGAGGACTTTTACCGAAAGGAGATCGAGGTGAGAAACCCTGTGATGTGAACATGTGTGTATGTTCGGCATGATCTCAAACCGCAACTTCCGTCAGGTGGATCACACGCCCTGCGTCCTTGAAATCCTGGACACCGCTGGCACGGAGCAGTTCGCGTCCATGCGAGACCTCTATATCAAGAACGGTCAGGGCTTCGTCGTCACCTACAGTTTGACCAACCACCAGACCTTCCAGGACATCAAGACAATGAAAGAGCAGATCACCAGGGTCAAGGGCACCGAGAGGGTGCCCATTCTCCTCGTTGCCAACAAGGTATTCTTTGCGGTCCTGTGCATGACGCGTGCTTACGCTATTGCGGTTGCTGCCGCCAAGATAGTTACATGTTTTTGGCAGCATAACATGACTCATGTTTATAGTAGTGGGGGTATCACTTACATGTGTAATTTCGCACTTCCAACGACTGCGATTCTGGAGGATTTTGCAAATATTTTTCAGGTGGATCTGGCGGACACGCAACGAGAGGTGCCCACCGTCGAGGGAATGGCGCTAGCTCAGATCTGGGGCTGCTCCTTCATTGAGAGTAGTGCAAAAAACAGGACCAACGTAAATGAGGTCTTCGCGGAAATAGTGAGGGAGATGAATCTCAAGAACAGTTCCAAAGACCGCGAGATTGTGTGCACCTGCTGTTCAATCTTGTAAGGCATGCGGCCAACGCGGATGAGACGACGTGGGCTGGGGAGACGGCGACCATGAGGAAATTGTGCCTGACGAAATCGGCGTGCGTGACCGAGGCCTAAAAAAGGAAAAAAAGAGAGATCCAGGCTAGATAAGATAGGACTGTTTACGCACTGATCCCTGTCACGGGGTGAGGATGGAAGAAAGCAGCTGTAGTGATGTCTAACCTCTCTCTCCCGCTCAAGCTGAAGAAGATCTTGTAGTTGATGTGCCAAAAGTTTGCCTCCCTCAACAGGCGTCAATAGTAGAGCTATTTGATCGCCGTGATTTTTTGTAAGCATGGAAAATGATGGTTCCATAGTCTTCCAAGCATTCTGTACGAGGAAATCATGATCAGAAGTGTGCAAGAGGCTTGCATGCGTATGAATGAGCTTAAGAAGGAATTATTAGACATATATCGATATCGTCATAGTCTGCAGGGTTTTTGTACATTTCTTCTCCGCGCCAGGAGGGAGAAATAAATATTTATTTTGTGCTACTATCAGACGTCAATGGCACTGGACTTGGTTAGCGAGGCTAAACACGCTATATAAGGACTTGTGAGTCGTCCTGTGGTGTTACTCAACACCCTCTCCATGGAGGTCTCGAACGAGACGGTATACCTAACCTAACGCAGACGAGAACAAGTCGGGGTATCAGACGTCTTCCTAACGTAAGAAGTTGCTCCGCCTAAAGATGATGCCCTTTCTCTTACAACCCCTCTACTCTTCTTGAACGACCGTATCCCTGATCCCCTCGTATCACCTCCCTCATGTGACTCACACTGAAGATGTTTCTCACAACCTTCTCGTACTACACAGGAAGTCCTATAACGTCTGAAGTAAGTTCGCGGAATAGTTTTCGGCGGAACGGGGTTGCATTCGACTAGACGACTCGAGCAGGCTCGGGGCTCGAGCCACGTAAACAATTGTGCCAATCCCTAACTTTGTTTACGCATGAGGGGTGCAAAAAAAGATAATTTTCAAGCCTGAGAAGGAAATGTTTTTTTAACGTTCTAACGACTACCATTACCAAACATAAACTACCATTCCAATGAATGGTAGTTTTTGTTTAGTCTTACCGCAATGTTCGCGCCCAACGAGAACAACAGCAGCCGGTTGTTCAAGGCGAGAGAGCGAGGGGTGTTGCCGAAGCAGTGCCTGGACGTGGACGACATCTCGACCGCCCTCGGAGGAACGAAAGCCTCGACCGTGGAGAAACTCAGCTCTCAAATCAACAAAAGGATTGAGAGCCAAAGGGATAGGGTGGGTGGATGGGTTCTTGAGATTGTCGCGATCCTGAACGGCATCTACAAGTGCCAGTGACTCTTCGAGCTGCTGAATTCTTGCAAAAGTCTGGTCATGATGGCAGCAATGAGGCAGACACTGACGAGTTCGGAGACTCGACAGCCTTCCTTTATAAAAGGCGCGCAATTACTGACAGCACGCAACGCCATCGAGAGGCAAAATGGCCATAATTTTCCAGATGTTCAAAATTTTCAAGTGAAAACACCAGAAATCCGTGTAAATTTTGGTCATCTAACAACTAATTTACGGGTCATCTGTACTTGCCAGCAAAAATACTTAAATGATAACATATTGAGTGCTATTTTAAGATATGTATGAAGTCGGCTGTAATTCTACAGACAGAACAACAATGTATGTTGTTTTCAATTGTCTCTGAGATGCTTTTTTATTCATTGCTGTAAAGGACTGTTCTAGGTTACTTCGAAGATGATAAGTCTTCGAAAACTTTGCATGAATGCCTGGAGAAGGTGGAAAGAGATAAAGACTGGTGATAAATGCGGGCAGAGCAACTCTTCTAATCCTGATGAATAATGAATAAAGCATAATGTAAAGTTTTTGTTGATTACAGTTTCTACAGATATGATTAGTGCATTTACCATTTCTGGTAAATGCACAAATCTGACGCATCTCAGCAGTTAAGGTCAAGGACTAAGCAAGCACTCAACAACCCCGTGTCCGGGTTGAGAGGTTGCTACGTTCCGTGAAGCAGCAAAAAGAGAGCGAAAGGGTGACACTTTGACAGGTAAACAAAACTCATTGATGACAGTCGGGAAATCTCGATCTGGACTGCCACATTCGCTACTGCTGAGAGTGATCCAGGCTGCATTCTCTTGCTACTGCCGGTGATGGTCATCAGGACTACCTCCTCTCGCTACTTCTGAGTCTGATCAG
>JAAUXU010090305.1_pt1 | contig 19105 bp, 12 predicted proteins | sample 7278151 | NCBI WGS metagenome assembly JAAUXU01 (sample SAMN14350113, study PRJNA611818) | marine sediment metagenome | isolation source: surface marine sediment (1.8m) | place: French Polynesia: Moorea | collected 2018-08 | reverse complement strand
CCCCCCCCCCCCCCCCCCCCCCCCCCCCCCCCCCCCCCCCCCCCCCCCCCCCCCCCCCCCCCCCCCCCCCCCCCGCCCCCCCCCCCCCCCCCCCCCCCCCCCCCCCCCCCCGCCCGCCCCCCCCCCCCCCCCCCCCGCCTGCTGTCCCACTGCACTGAGATTTCGGACGACGGTCGAGGTCGAAGGAGGACGGGCACTTTGTAATGCGTTGCACATGTTCCTCGTCACTTGGCCAACCTGTTTGCGTCACATTTGTTATTCGGTATCACTTCTACTTCATCAATTATTAAGTGAAGAGTTCTAGTGTATTTGAATGACCCTGTAGAATGTTTCTGGAAGCTTCAACCGCATTGGAGACGGAGTCCAGTCAAAAGTGTTGCCATAGAAATAAAGTTGTCCCGACGTAAGGCCAAGTCGACCTCCAAGTCTAGGCTGAGGTTCAGGCTTGAGGCCGACATCGTCATCCAGTATGTCAGAATCGACTGGTGGAAGAAGAATTTGCATCGCTTTTCCACCCATTGTTATGGTGTCCTCTAGTCCTCCTCGTGTCAGTCAGTCAGTCGGGGTCGATCAGTGCGTTGGCGGCCTCCGGGCCGGCAGCTGTGGTCGGCCTCGAGGTCGACCTCGGGGACGACCGACCGAAGAAGAGGCCAGATCGATCTGTTCAGCGCAGGCATCAAAATGTTGGACAGATTCCAGAGTACAAAAAGCTTTCTACTGTTATGCTGGACTTCCCGTGACAACTCTGACTGAGGACCACTTTTAGCCAAAGTCATGGTAAGGAAAGTATTGTTAGGTCGAAATTCTACTCTACAGCACGCAACGATGTCAGGGAAAGGTGGAAAGTTCTTTCTCGCGTTCTGCTGTGAGACTCCTGGAGCTCAGCACGAATCAGACGTCCGCCCTCTCCAAGCTGTTCAGGCCCAACGCTTGGCTGGACGAGCACGACAAATGCAGACAAAGTTTTTGGGTGTGCACAAAAGTGAAGCAAAAAAAGGGTTCGTTCGATTTCCCCAAAAACCGTTCCGGTGAAATTAATTTTCCTAATGGCTTCGACGAAGATACTTTTCTGAGCCTTTTCCCGATTGTATCAATGATGATTACAGAGATGGGTGAGCGAGAGAGAGAGAGAGAGAAAGCGTGGAAGCACCTAAAAATCCGGTCTGCAGGAACAGAGTACAGAATGAGCCAAAAATGACTGAAAACGGAGCCTCTCGTCTATGACGTCTCTGGAGAGGGCGGATTTTTACGTGGATCACATTTTTTGCATCTTTCCGCACAATAATCGGTTTACAAGAGCTTTGAAGTGAGGAGGAGGGACACTTTTTCAACGACTTCACCGTTCAAAAGGGCGAGCAGGACAAAAAAGTGTAGTTAGTCTGAACACACTCAAACTTCAAGTTGATGATTTTTCTTTCAAACTTTGCCAGCAAAGTCCTGGCAGTCCTGGCCGAGAAAGGACCCCGGGGGGGGGGGGCGACTGCACGTATACACGGGCAACAAAGAACTGTCTAAAGTTGGGTCAATTAAGCTAAAGTACCCTAGTTAGTCTAGGTGAGGGCTGAACTAGGGTTTTCCTAGTTTGGGACCCCATTTTCCAACGCAGAAACCCCGACTCTGTTCTTCTTGGCGCCCCACGATCTGGTAACGCTGGAGCTCGATCAACTCTTCCTTCGTAATGAGGAGACAAAAAACAGTGAAGTTTCATGCGTACAAATCTCACATCTGTTACTTGTCTCGTTATAACAGGATTACCAGGTCGTCTTATAACCTTTTTGGGCCATCTCCCATTCCGGGTCGGGGTGACAGCAAGCATTGAAGCGGATCAGGCAGGCAGGGTTGCCAACTTGAACACTGAGGTGAGCAAAGACCAGTGCGGCCCACGGGTAACAGAGTTGGCAACCCTGTCCGGATCATGCGCTCCATGCTGGGTTACGAGATAGATAGCGAACCTGCGTCTTTCAGATCTGCTGCAAGGAAGGCTGTCTCGGAAACCTGGGCTGGGAAAGCACCGCTATCGTCTGCACTGCCATTCAGCTCCTTTTGCAATTGTTTGCAAGACATTTGCAACAATAGCACGCTACGAAAAGCCCGGTCCCACATCATAGATAGATAGCCTTAAGACTTACTTTGGTTCGACAAACATTTGTGAATATTCCTTTGCACGAGGCAACCGACAAGCTTAGGCCCCGATTATAGCAGTGCTGCTTTGATGCTGATGCCTGCAAAGCCTCACTTAAGATAAGTCTCGTGTTCACAATCCAGATGCAGTGCAGATGCCAGACCTGACTGCGCTGCATGCGCAGCGTTGATGGAGACACAACATGATGTCGTCAGTCTTCATTTACGCCTAGACCTGATGGAACAGAGCCCAGTGGATTCCTGTCTCCGGATCCTGGAAAGTCGACCCGGACTCTGCTTCCCCCGGGTCTCCCTGTTGTGTCCGGGGGTGGGTGTCTACGAGGTCGGCGCAGTTGGCCCCAAGTCCACTCTGGCCTGGTTTGTTGCCTGTTGAGTGAAATACGTAGTTTCTTGTATCGCGCTCTTTCCTACATTTTCTTCGAGGCCGAGGCTGCTTTGTTGGCAACAGAGAGACTTTGCATTGTGCTTTATGGCCTCCCATAAGACCGCGCAGCAGAAGGGTTTTCTTCCCCAGAAGTAGCTGTAAGCACGCATGCCATAAGCTGTTGCTTCTTGCGCCTTTGGGGATTTCTGCTTGGGTCTGCGAAGAAAGGAGCAGAAGGAAAAGACTCCTTCAAGATGCTAATGGGGAAACAGGAAAAACAAGAGCAGAGCAAGAGTCAAACACCTGCGACAGCTGTGGCGGAACAGGCAGCTCTGGCTGAGCAGGACCATCAGCCTCAAGAATAGGGCGAGTCTTCATTTCCAGACAAGACAAAGGGCCAAACTGTCCAAGCAGGTCACAAGTCCTCAGCCCCTGTCAAGACAGCGGTCAAAGTCACTTTGGACAATGTGACAAGTCTCCTTTTGCAGAGGAAAAGGAGATCAAACTGAGGTCAAGCCACTATTTACTGTCAAAAAGGCCAAGTCACGATCGTTTCTGGTCAACCAAGGGTCAAGTGACTCTGCTCATACCATTCTGGGGATGTCACAAAGAGTGCCAGGATCCGAAGGTCCTAAAACTCCGGTCGCCTTAGAACTGGCTGCATTGGGAGCTCCAACAAGTGTGGGCAAACTTGGACGTAACTGTCAGAAAAGTTGCTGGGAAAGGTAAGCAACTTTCACAGCGAGTGTGGCTGATCTCCTGACTAACTGACCTCCCCGAATGCAAGTTGACTAGTTGACTAATCGTGTACTTCAAGCAGGTCAGAGGATCCCCTCAGCCTGGAATGTCCTGTGTCTGGTGAGGACGAGGACAGAGAGGGACGAGGACCTCACGTCGGGGATGCCAGCCTCAGTCGAGGACCAACCAAGCACTTCTTTTTTGCTCACGAGCTGCTTGCAAACACCTTGAACTTGGCTTCGTCCGACTCACTTGCTTGACGTGACCAACTCCAAGACCGACAGAAGAAGGAGAGACGTCGTTCAAGGGTCTGTGGCTTGAGAGACAGGCCTTGACAAGGCCAAATTGATCTTCAACGCCACATGTGACTCGCCCCCCCCCCCCAAAAAAAAAATTAAGCATTTTGGAGATCATCTAAAAAGTTTCCACGCCATTTCTGCCTGCTTCCTCCTGTTCAGGTGCCAGCACACCAGGCAGACGCGTTTTCTCTCAACAATCCTCACTTTTTTTTATTTACTAAAATTCCGCCAGCCCAAGATTCCTCTACACATTTTTGAACTTTGACCCTTGATGACAACGAGAAAAGAAACTTTGACAGCTCCTGAGCCTGCCTCAGTCTGGCGAGAAGAGCAACCTGAGCTTCTTTAGGACATGAGAACCTGGTACGTAAATTCTATTGCGCCGACAGACGTCGTGTGAAGGGTGTTGCTCCTCTCACAGACGTCGGTGCAGCTGTCAGCTCCAACCGATCACCCGGAGGGGACACACGGGCGGGCAGGCGGGCAGGCGGGCAGGCGGGCAGACAGGCAGGCAGGCAGGCAGGCAGGCAGGCAGGAAGCAGGCAGGCAGGCAGGCAGGCAGGCAGGCAGGCGGGCAGCCCAGGCGAGCCCGGCCAGACGAGGCGCTTCCATGGGCAAGAACCTGACCTGTGTCCGGGTCACCGGCCAACAGGGTCAGCCTGTCAAAAGTACAAGTTTGCCGTTCAAGCCCGCCTTTTCTCTCCTCCCTCCCTCCCTCCCGAACAATTCTCATTGTCTCTCGTTCGTTCCAACTCCCTCTCTTTTTTAACCCTTTTTCTCTCTCACTCTGGCATCCTTTAAAGCCTAATCAATGAGTGTCAATGTCGTAGAACTGACCGATTTTTCCTGAAAATGCTGCTTTGCTGTGGCGTCCCCATCGTGGCCTTAATGGCCAGAGAGGAGAAAGGATGAGGATCCCCCTATCTTCTCTTTTTTGCCCCTGTCCGGCAGGGTTGCCATTGGATTTGGGCCGGCGCACAGAAAAGGCAGCCTCCGGGTGGCAACCCTGTCTCTTCCTATCTCATCCTCTCCTTCCATGACCAGCTGGAAGAGCACTTAGGCAAATCGAATGTCGAACTGGCAGTAATAGATGATACCCTAATATTGATTTACACAGAGAAAGGCCTTAAAATTGCTGGTTGAACGCAGCAAAGCCCAAGAGTTATAGGTGGAACCATCAATGATGCTCTGGAGAATTGTTTTACAGTGTAATCACTGTGAAAAGACAAAAAAACAAGGGGTGCGATAAGAAACGAAGGCTTAGTGAGGCGTTTTACACGTACGAGGTGCGTCAAAAGTGGCCAGCTTATTTTGATGCATTCAGTTTGATACGGTTCACGCGTCCGAAGTCGGGTTTTTTGAAACCCGGACTCCGGTAAGGAGAACCCGAGTTGTTCCCGCCTTCAAAAGTACGGGTTTTTTTGCTACGGCTTTCTCGACTGCCTTCGAAGCAGCGCCATTGACTCATTGCCAGATTGCGCTGCAAAATCTTGATGCAAAACCCAACACAAAATAGTGTTTGAAAATGAGTCGAAAACCCACACTTTGTGGTGAAATCAATCTTACTCCTGGCTTCTTCGGTTAAGAAAGTGGGCCTTGGGTAAGGGATCCCCAGATGAGCAGTTCTGTGTGTTAAGCAGACTTCATTTCAGGATTTGGACTCGCAGTCTGTAAAGTAGGGTGGGTTTTGGGTCTAAAAGGAGCCCCTCGTTTGGGCGTGGATTGGCAAACCCTGAGTTGATATCTTGACAACGGGTCTAGGAACCCTAGCTTCAGTTCCTGAAAACCTGGGTTTTATCTTTTGCAAATGGGCCCACGAACCCGACTTCATGGCTCAGACCGTGCAAGTGGGTCTGAACACCTGGCTTTCGGTTCCTGCCAACACTCGAACAAGTGCACCAAACTGAGATAATCGACCTTGAGAAAAGAAGATTCTAGGCGAAGAAACACGAGGAGAGGCCTTGAAAGGCCTGCGGTTTGACGTATTACGGTGTGGGATTCTTAATCAAGACTGCATTCAAGTTTAGCTTCGACCAGAGGGAAACTTCTGACTGGATTTTTGGGCACCACATAAGGAAGTGGCGGGAATGATGGCCTGCGCAGGCCTACGCAGGCCTACGAGTGGCCTGGCCAATCACTGACTGCCGAATTTCCCACACCACTGTGTGTTAAGAGTTGGTTTCAACCAACATGACGACTGCCAGTGAGTTTTTCTTTGTCTCTTCCTCAACGGAGTCCGCCTTTGTCGTCGCCTGTCCCTTGTGCCTCCCCCAGTCCCCGAAGGCCAGAGACGCCATTCGAAGGCCGCACTTAAGTCTTTTATGAAGGCCCCTTGAAGAGCTTTTAATTGTGACACGGTTGATGGCGCTCAAACAATTGCTGGTTTTCTTTTTCTTGTTTGTTTTCTCTCTATTTTGAGCCTCCCCCAATTCTCTCTCCGGGTCTCCCTCAAGGGCTGTTTCCATTTAGTTGATGTTGGCTTCGCGACTTTTTTTTCTTGCTTCTTGCCTCTCGCTATTTTGCCTGTGGTGCTGATGGGTCCAGGAACAGGAACAGGCAAAGTTGTTATTTCCCTTATTCTTTTTATTCGTCTTCTCTGCTTGAGACAAAGTTGGGGAACGGTCGAGAAACTCACACAACTTCAGTGGGGAAGAAAGAAAACAGACGATTGATCAGAGGCAAAAGTTGGTATTTGGAAAACCTTTTTGATCTGATGCTGCTGCTCAGCTCGGCCCAGGGGGAAATTTGGCATGCATAACACGTGAATAAATGATGATGCAAATATTGCACCAATGAAGCAAACTGTGAGTCAAGACCTGAGGAGTTACCTCATCTGGGCCCTGCCGCCACTTCGTCCTACGGAGCAAGACCACCAAGCATCCGGGCAAGACCAAGTATGACACAGAGTACCCAAACAAGACCAAGTATGACACAGAGTACCCGAACAAGCAATGCACTTAGCAATGATGCTATGACGTCAGTTTTAGACTCATCCTCTAGACTTTGGAAGAAAAAATGAACTGACAGAAGTGAACCCTTACTGCTCTTGGAACTCCCTGAATATATCACCGGGAGTACAATGGCAGTGCAGAAGGACTCACAGGGAGACCGGATTATAACGCATCCTGGCTAGGACAGAACCTAGATCCGGGCAACCCAGACACATGATACTGAGCACCGGGAGAAGAATACGTCACAGCACAGGACATCTAAGTCTGATGAGCATACAATGATGATACAATGTGGGGGGGGGGGAGGGGGAGGGAGGGAGGTTCCACTGCAAATTGCACCCAGTGGATGAATATTTGGTCCGCACTGCACGGTTGTGAAGAGCATTTGGACGAACGTAAGTGTCGCCATTGATAGTTGATACCTTTGACCTTTGCCACCTTTGTTCTGAATTCTGTTGCGGTTCCTGGTCTGAGTGTGTAATTTCATGTGGAGTCCCTGGTACGAAGTGAGGCCGCATCATAGGCGGAGCACCTAAACATGACCGCGTTATCGTCTTGAGAGCGTCACAACAGTTTGCATTGAAATAAAGGCACACTTTAATCCAGAAGACTTAAAAAAATATATGATGAGAGCACCTCTATATGAGCACCTAATGTTGAGTCCCGCCATGCATTAAAAGTTAAAAAAATGCTGGACATCTAAGAGCACCAGACGATACAAAGCATCGCCAACGGTGCCTCAATGCTCAAGGTCGTCGCCTGTTGAGTGTGGAGTCCTGTGCAGCGCAGCCCTGGCCTTTGGCGTCAAGTCTGGAGTCAAGGCCGCGCCGCCACGGCCTCTGGAGTCAAGGCCGCGCCGCCATGGCCTTGGGCCTTTTCATCCTCACCTGCTCTTGTTTGACTGTAAAGAATGGATCTTCCAAAGCTCTTCTTCTTTCTCCACCAAATAATAATAGCGAGAGATCGTTTGGTAAGTGGTGCGTACGCAATCGACGCACATGCGACGCCAGCGAGAGGTTTCGTTGCCTTTGCCACGCCTCAAAGGCCGCTGAGAAGGCCAAGGAAGGCCAGTCTTGGACAGACACGTGGACACGCACGTTGCGGACGCGCACTGGACCGGGTGTTTCAGCACCATTGGGACACTTTATAGGACCACGTTTTCTCCAACAACTCTGTGCAAGTGCTTTCAGTCGTGAGTCAAGAATAAGACATGCGATAAAAATACATACGAAATGTTAAAACACAATGTTTTTCAACGTGCCAAGATTGCTGAAACACTCGGTAGATGCATGCAGGCGTGGTCTTGACAGGATCATTGAAATGAGGGGTGAACACTCTGGCCCTGTACAGAGATCTCTCCCATTGCTGAGGCTTGGGCCTACTCACTCAAGCTGCTCAGGTGCTTTCACGTACAATCTGAGCTTCATATGATTAGTCGAGGTCACATACAATTACTTGTAATTTTGCATTATTGTTATAATCACAAACAGGCATGTTTGTATGTCTGGCCCTGACGAGCCCAGAACATGGAACGATATTGAAAATTTAAGTGCGTCTCGATCGAAAGCACTTTCAAATACACCCGGGGATGGTTCAATGCTTAAAAACTGCCCCATTACTTCTCCGAAGAAGCTTTCTCAACATGATTTGGTGGAAGGACCTTGAGGACAGGGTTGTATCTCGACAGATTGTATAGTGATGAATAATTCTCAAATTTTGTGCAATCACGTGGGCAGAGTAAAAAAAACGGTGGAAGAGGGCTCAAAATTTTATCTCCTGCTTCTCTTCTTTCTCGTGGTCCTCAGGTTTTCCGGGGTCCTCAGCTCCTCTTTCATCACCATTTTGTCCTTGGCCTTGAAGAAGAGAGTGGCCACTTTCGACAAATTTTGTAAACGCCTTTCCAAATACGTCCCTCGTATGTACTGAGTCGACTTAAGGCCACTGACAACACCTGGCAGGCTGGAGCTTTCTGGAGGAAAGGAACTCGCGGAAATCCATGCAGTGCAGTAGAATCTCCATGGGGAAAGTTCGATTGTGGAACTGTTTTTCACTGTATCAAAATTACTCCATTTTGAAAGTCAAAATGGGGGAAACTTGATTCTGCCAAGTTCTCTTCTTCGATTTCGTCACAAGTTTTGTGCTTCTCGCCACTTTTGTCCTCTCTCTGCCGACAGCTTCCAATGCCTTCAACTACGATCCAAGATCCTCAAGGAGGGGACTCAAAGCGAGCTGGAGATGCAACTTCAGCTGGGCATTAATTTATGCTCATATTTTGGTGCTCAAGCAGCCTTTATATGAGCCTTTGCATTCCAAGATTTGCAAAGAATTCGATTCCATCAAGCTGTTGCCCAGCAAGCAACAGTGGGAACTGAAGAGACAAGGATATTTATAGCAACTTCAATTCAATGCGGACGCCTTGGGCATGGACCACGCGCGGCGGCCGCTCCCGGATGGCCTCGGTTGTCCTTTGGCCTTGCTCGTGGGCCTGGATCTTGTCCCAGTTGTTCTAGATTCCAGCCATAAGGTCCTCCTGAGTCCCGGGGCTTGGACTGGCCCAAAATCCTGGCCAGGAAGTCCAGGGTGTCGCCGTCAGGCCTAAGGACGAGCCCAGACCATGACCTCGTTCTACTTGGACCAGTTGCTGGGTCGAGGTTGCGCTATGGACTGGGGCCCCATTTTGCATCACGACGAAGTTCCCCCCCCCCCCCCCTCCCCCAGCATGTCTACCTCTGCCAGATCCAGTCTCCAGCGATCCAGCGATCCCACAGCGGCGGATCCTGGTAGGCCCAGGCACACTCTAGTCTGTGACATCCTTTGCCTTGGGGCCTCTTTGCCTTGGGGGGGCCTCTTTGCCGGCATCGCATCTGCACCCTAAGCATTGGCACACTTCTGCAGGGCAAAGGTTGGACTTTGTAGAGACATTGGTGATTCCTGCCACGGAGGTGACCTTCAGCGTGCTCATCGTCTGTCACTTCTGGTCATCACTGAGTCCTGGCAGTGGAGGAGGGAGGGGGAGGATCTGTGAGGTGAAAATTTGGGCACTGAGCAGAAAGTGCCGGGTAGTTGAACATCAAGGTGAAGTTGAAGGTCAAGAAGCATCAGACGAAGGTTCAACAGTCTTCTGCAAAGCAGAATTCTTACTTGACAGGATTGGCCTGAACATTTCAACCACCATTTTGGAAAGCCCTGACTCTCTACTTTTTGTGATATTTTATGAAGTGCTCTGAAATTCTTCATCAGGATCATGTAGGAGCAACAATCTGTGGAATGCCTCCTAGTGGTCTTTGAGGCCTGAAACAAAAATTTTATTTAGTAAATACTTGATAAGGACCAACTTTTGCCAGGAAGGATATTTTATTTGGATAGTGAAAATTTTGACTTTGTCTAGTTAGTAAATTTCCAGCAAAAGCTGAATAACTTTCAAGAACAACTCAAGAGGAAGCCAATTCTTCTTCATATTACTATCCTTCATACGAGTATTTCGAAACAAAAGAAACCTGAGGTGGGTGTTGTCACCTGTATTAATCTGGCCACAGGCTGCCACTGTGAGATGAGTGCGGTGCGTCCGGATCTGCCACCTTTGGGATTAGAAACAAAATGGATCAGGGTGCGCGGACGACACGGAGTGCACGGTGAGCGCGATGTGTGTGGTTGGCATGACGTGCACGGTCGGTGAGCAGCGCCAAGTTCATGACGAGAAGAGCGTGGTGAGCCCGACGTGCGTCACTTAGTCACGATCGGCTTTAAAGTGAGTTAAATGTTAATTCTTGACTATTGAATGATGATCATTCGAGTGTAAACTCAGACATGAGCACACTGAACACTGTGTTCATTCCCTCATGACAATTTACAGAGTTATCTCTTGATTGGCAGATGAACAATGATCAGATGGATGTTGTTCAAGGAGTAATAAAAAAATACTCTTTTTCAAATCTTCCAAGCATCATTGACGTGTGTTTTGTCAGCTTTCTGTCATGAGCGAGTACTTTTTTGCTCAGAGTCTTGTCAAGGATCAGGACACCAATTCCGATCCATGTGATGGGCGAACAGTGCAACTGCACAGCATTTCCCCTAGGAAGCCAATTCTTGGGCACCCTGTATTGGAAAAAAAATCAGATGTGATCAACTGTAGCGTGACTGCAGATTTCTGGTCAAAAAACTTGCTCATTCTTTCCACTCATTGTCCTGGGGTTAGCAAATTTGACGAGCGTTGATTGTTCTGACAGCCTTGATCACACTTGGAGGAGTTGCCCATCACTCCTTTCGTGCCTGCGGCTCCAGATGTTGGCCTTTGAATCGCCAAAGTTCTTCTCTCTGCCGAGCATAATTCAAAAAAAAATGTCGACAGTAGTTGACAACTGGCAAAAGTTCAGTAATAGGAAATTTGATGAGTTGGGAGAATGGCAACTTTGTTTATAGTTTCTTTTCAACTGAGGCCTGGCTGAGGTTGCTTCTTCAGGCCGGAACTAAATAAAAGCTAGGTTGCAAATGTCCTTTACAGACCGAGTCAGAACAGGCTGACAGGCAAGGCCTTGGGACGAAGGAAGCTGGTTAACAACAAAAAAAATTAGCCTAGTTCAATGCAAAATTGGGCCTTGTTCTCCATCAATAGAGGTTTTGATGAGTCATGAGTCCTTTTCTTCCACGTGTGAAGCCGCAGGCCTTTGAGCAAGGCCACTCCTTGTCGACATCCTGGCAGCTTCAGTGTTGGAAACATGCAGAACTTCTTCGGCTCATTTTTGCCCAATGGTCAGCATAATTCAGCAACCCGCCTGCCATTGGTGATTGGCTGCCTGCCTGCCTGCCTGCCTGCCTGCCTGCCTGCCCGCCTGCCCGCCTGCCACCTTTTAAAAGGAAGCATTCATCCTATTGTTGTGTAGGCCCACATAGGTAGGCCTCCTTTTTTTTTCTTCCCCTCCCGACGAACAGGCCTTCGTGCCTCGGCCACTTTGCTTCATCCTGCTGGAACCATCAATATGACCAAGGCCGACTAACTTGGTCTAAACGAGCCTTTAGCTTATATCGCAACACGCAACTCGACTGGACAAATATTGACTTATGTTAGCAATGTTACTGGCAGTGAGCTTGACCTCCTCCTCAGCAGGTGCTGCCGTTTCTCCTAATGACTCAAGGGTTGCCATTTGAGATAAACAGTCTTGACAGAAAAATGTCACAGATCTGAGAGGCAGACCAGACTTCGGTCACATCAGGACGAACTTGAATGCGGTCTTGGCCGTCCTTTTGACTCCCGACGGCGACGTGACAAAAAAGAAGTGCTGCATATCTGGAGAAACCCTCACTGATCTATGGCTCGACTGCGCTGCTCCTGGCAAGCACCAGCCCTGGATGGATGGATGGATCAAACTACAGGTTGACTCAATGTTACTCACATAACTTGGAGAGCATTTTGCTAGCTTCAGTCTCGTCTTCAAACGACGAGCTTTGGCCTACTTTGGCATCGGCGGGTGGAACACTGGAAATGCTTTGCCCGCCTCAAGCCTCAAGTTGGCACAGGGATGAATGAGACCAAGACGTTGCCCAACTTCTACTTGCAAATGTTGACATGAAGTAGAGACCAGATTCTGGCCACGATTTACGGCGCTTTGCGGTCAGTCTGGAACGCTCCGCATCTTTTTCTGGGAAACAACTGAGTAGACTTAAGAGAAAAGTGAGTGGGGATGAGACAATTCAAACGTGGGTGTGTTTGGGATCAAATTTGAAGGCTGTTGTATCTTGAACAGATCTATATAAGAGAAAAATGAAGCTGCAGTGTAACCTAGAGAGACGAAAAGATTCTTCTTCCAGGCCAAATGCGTTTGGCATAATTTGCGGCTTTCTGCCAAAAAATCCACAACTTTCGGACATTTTGCCCCCCCCCCCTCCTGCCTCGTATGAGACTGTCATGAAAAGACACACTTTTTTGCACACACATGCGCGCCAGCCCCTGTCGAGCAGCAACCAAGTCCACCGAGGTGCAGCTGAACTGAGACAACCTGTATATAGGAAACACATCTCCTTCCCAAAAAGTTCTGGCTTCTGCCTTGAAATTGCTAAATCATATCCGACAGGTAAAAGTTCTGCAGTACTTATCAGAAATTGTCCCCCTCCCCAAAGTGGGCATTTGTTCCCCCCTCGCTCTTTCCTCATACGCCGAATTGACTTTCCCGACTGCAGCTTTCTAAAATGATGAAAACTATCTTCTCCTCCTCCTCCTGGAAAGGTGCATATAAAGTTTTAAAGTCGATCGCACCACGTAAGTACCCAAAACCCGCAACGAACCCAAACTTTGACAAAGAAATGAAATCCTCTTTCTTCTTCCCTCCTTCGCTTTAGGCATTAGACACACTGAAGCCTTTTCAATGGCGTGATTTAAGCCTTTTCCCGCGTGTGCGCGCGCGCGCGCGTGTTTGCAGTAGGCCTTCTCCCTCTCCGGATTTCAAGCAATTGATTCATGCTGCAGCTCTTTCTTTTCCCTCCTCTCTATTCTTCTTAGGGAGAAGCTGTGGCCAACAATATCCTTTGATTGCCAAATGCTGACTGGTGCGGCACGTACAGAGTGGATTCCTTCCCACTTTTTCCACGATTGTTGTTCTGTGAAAAGGCGCGTCCATACATGAGCATTGGGGAGGGGGAGGGGGGGGGGAGACGAGGAAGACACGGACCGGGAAGACGCATCGCTCAAGTGCTACAGCCAGGCAGGGCCAACGAAGGCACCTGACAGCTGCAGAAAGTTAGGAAAGTGTGCATTTTGAAGTACTTTTGAAGTACTTTTCAAGAAGATTGCAAGTACATTTGTAAGCACGCTCCGACCGTATTTGAAAGCACACTTCAAGCACGGACCAGGCATTTGTGCGTACAGCGCAGAGCAGAATATATTCAAGGCCTCAACTGCTGGGCCCTGACATTTCCAACGTGCGGGCAAAATTGTGCCCGTGCAAACCCGCCCTGAGAGGGGACAAGTAAAGGAAAAAGGAACGCGACTCAAGGACGAGATCGATATTCTTGACAAAATGATATTGAATAAGAAAATTACGGTGTCTGCACGGAATAGCTGATACCAGGACCTTGAAGCAGGAGCTTGACGAAATTAAGCCTCTTGACACGATCTTCTGAATGAGGGAAAAGAAGAGTAAGAAAAACGTCCCCCTTCCCCCTCCTGCATTCAAGCATGGCCTCCTTCACGTGTGGGTGGGCCCTGGTTAGGCCTATTTCTTGCCTCCTCTTGGAAGAATTTGCCTAAACTGGACAGACGACGTCATCCCTCGGCAAGACCTCCATAATGTAGTTGTGCCACTGCTTTGTACTATTTCGTACACACACAACAAATCATATCTTTCCAAGGTTGCCCATTTTCGTGTGAATGGGGCCCAATTTCTCATAGCTGACATACAGCTGCTCTTAAGAGATGACATTTCTGTGGAGCAATTTCTGCGTAAATCGTGCGTAGACGGCCACACTTATGACTTTTTTGCACGCGGACAAGGGGACGAAACAGGCGACGAAGAACACTCAAAGTTCGTCTCGGTCTTGGGTCAGAGAGGGTCCTTCAGCGGGAACTTCAACTGCAGGCAGTTGGACACGTGGCGGGAGGAGGACACCAGGGTGTCGTGGAGCCAGTTGGGGGGATTTTCGTGTAGCTCGAGTTGGGATTAGGAGTCATCGGAAAATGACGCCATCTTTTTTTTTCTTTAAATATGAAGCACGAAATCGAGATTTATGTAATGAAATGCCAGATTTATGTCGTCATTCCTAGGTCAAGAATGAGGCCTTTCATGGACTCGGGAGAAGCTGGTGCGGTTGTGGTGTCTTTGTACAGGGAAATGACTCACAGGGTCCATAGTTGAACAGACAATGGTTGTCCAACGTTGTCCTCGGTGAGCCTGTGCCTGTGGTCGACCGGCAGGCACCCGGGCATGCAGAACGTCCTCTCCGTGGTGGTCACGGCAGACACCACGTTCAGTCAACATTTGGACCACAACCAAGACACTACAAATGACGGTGAAACACTTACTCCCACCCTCAACGTTGTGGTGCGCACGATGAAGGACTTGGACAGCGGCGGCACCAACAACAGCTAATCCATCCCCCCCGCAGCGCTGATTGCCCAAATCAGTCTTGTTCGCAGCTGAAGACATTTCTCCATCTTTGTCTCCCATCTCCAACTCGACAGTCAATGAAAAAAAAAAAACCAAGTTGTCTTAAGAGAGTTGCGCTCAAAGGCCAAAATGGCACAAAAAGTTGCCACCTGACTGAGTCCTTCTTCATCTCAGGCCTCTTTTTCAGCGCCAGCCCAAATTTGGCACACTAAGTGAAGAAAAACACAAGTGTCGATCACTTCTGGGTGGGGGGAAAAGATGAATAATTTATGAAATGCCTCAGGTCCTCGAGCCCTCGGCTCCTCTTGTGCAACACTGACGCTGAGGTCTCTTTTGACTGTTAGGGCGCGTTCACCCTCGACTCTTGGAAGGCCGAGGACGCGGACCAGTTGGCCAACGTCATCGTCAAGTGCAACCGCGCCCTAAAAACTCCTTCCGCAATCGGACGAAAAGAAAATTCGAACACAAACAATGGCAAGTTCTTTGGTTAAAAAATGGCAACTTTTGCGTCGCTTTTTTACATGTGCGAAAGCTGCGACTACGAGTACATTTGTGCCAAGTTCTTCTTTGCTCTTGGAAGAGATAAGCAGAGCTTTCATAGGAAAGACTCACTCACTCCAGGTTTGCTGAGAATGAAAATGATGATGCTTTTTTCTCCAACTTTAGCGACGAGAGATGAATGGAACGTTGGACAAAGAGTTCCTGCTGTTCAAGGCCAGATGTTACGACGACTCCTCCACAATGGGGCTGACGAACATGTCGCTGGCCTTGTTCTGGCCACCATTCGACATGGGCAGGTGGGGGCAGATTCCGGCAGACACCCTGTAGGTGCTCCCTTCAACATACGCAGATCGTTCATCCCCCATCGCACTTGCAACCAGGTTAAAGTGGCTTCAAAGCAGTTGTTTGTTGTTGTTTCACTTCCACATCAGATGCAGAGTGAAGCGCAAAGTTGGGCCTTCATCGAAGGCCTGCTTTTTTTTGCCTCTGCCGTCCACATCAATCACGCTCTTGGCAGAGATCGCCTTATTTTGACGGTGTTCATCTGTATCAGGTTGGTCCAAGGCCTCAAGAGCCGACAGAGATTGTGAGCACACCAAAGCCTCCGCTGAATCTCAGCACGCAAGAGGCCACTGAGGAAGGCCAAAAGGGACTCCAGACCTGAGTCGCCAGGACCAGAATGAGCACAAAGAGTCAGCAGAAAAAACTGACTCGTGGGCTTCATAAGCAGCGATCCCGATCCCAATGGGTCCTACTCAGAGAACGACAGGACCATGGACACCAAAGTGTGAGCTTCAGAGAAGGGGGGGGGGGGGGTAAGGAACCCCTCCTCCTCCTCCTCCTCCATCCCTCGGGTTGGCACTCCGGGTTTCACCCAAGTCGAAGCATTTTCATTTTCAACCCATTCACACAACTGAGACATTTTCATGCATCATTGGCAATTTTTCCCACATGAACCGAAAGTCTTGCATTATAATGTAAACACAATATCTAACACTACTGACCGAACCTTCCAATTTTAGGTAGAAAGTTACAAATAAGCCAAACACTTCAGGTACCCACATTTCTACCAACAGTTGTATCATAATAATTTGATGTTCTCGTGACAGCCAGAGACGAGTTTTGAGTAAAGCAAAGAATAAAATTACAATGAGAGATAAAAAGGCGAGAAAGAACTTTTGAAAAGTTTCGTCGCCCCCTTACATTGCTACACTTCTTCACCTAAACTTCCTCTTTCTACTTTCTCTATTACAGTGGATCCTGGATACGCGGGACCACTTTTTGCGCGGGAAAAAGCCTTAGTCAATCTAACATTCCGACAAAGTGAAGACAGATAAATTAGGGCCCCATTTTTTTAGCGATGCTTGACGACTTTGTCTAGTTCTTTATTTAGAGCCGGGAAACATTAGAAACATAATGCCTGATACGGAGAGGGGCTTTGAGATGAGGAGAGATTCTTATGCTTTTGTTAGATTGATTTGTGTTGTTGCACAGACTGAATTTCGTTTTGAGGTTTGCGGCGTCAAAAAACCACCGAAAAATCTGTCATTTTACCGAGCTTTTGATTGCGCAATTGTATGAAATACCAAGGTTGGCAGGCCTCAAACATTCCAACTTTCCTCCCAAAACGATGCACTTGAGTGCCCGCACACAGTATCAGTTGTACAGGTAATAAACAGATAATAACAGGTACAGGAAGTCCTCGGGTTCGGGCTACTTGGGTTCGCCGCATAATAAATCAGAATAACTGCTAGTTTGTCTGTCTGTCTGTCTGTCAGTGATCCCCAACGTGTCCGCGGTGTCCAAGATGACGTCATCGCAGCCCTCGTGATTTTATTACAGGCATTCTCAAAAGTCAAATCCAACGGGCTTTTGCGACCACAAAGGCGGTTGGAGCAAGAGGAGGAAAAGTTTTCTGACTACGACAGAAAAAACTTGGAGATGAGAGCAGGAACTAGAAAGGAAATTCTAGCGAAACTAAGGTGATCATCGCTGACGGCTCCAGCAGATAGGGAAGTCGAGAAGGTATGGAACCGAAGGAAGAAGTCCTCGGAAGGCCCAAAGAGGCCTAAAAAGGCCTAAAGGCCCGCCGCCTCGGGCATTGGCACGTCAACAACCAAGAGAGAGAGAGAGGACCAAAAGTGCTTATTCAAGAGATGCACAAATGCACATTTCTCACCTCCGTCTTCAATGCCAAAGATTTCCAAAGTCAGCTTGTCATTTTCGAATCTTTTTCCCCCTCCTCTGCGAAAATTGCCTAGTCTAACCTGACACCCACAGAAGAGGGGGAGAAGCAGCAACTTTGACAGTTCTCAGGCCTTCGTGTGGCAGCTGCGCAGGCAAGAAAAAAAAACACCCATGAATTTTAATGCGCGATTGTGTGAGGAAAGACGAGTTTGGCCCTTTTTTGCCTGCGTGGGTGGAAAAGACCCCGGCAGACTCAACCTTTGCTTGAGCAAAGAGAAACCTGAGAATGTGGGAAAGGCAGCTTTCTGACCGATATTTGTCTCCAATATCCTGGTCCTTATTGAGCTGCCTGTCTAAACAAGAGTGCTGGAGGAAGGACGGACGGAGGAGGTTATGATGGCAACCCTGGCGTGGGAGGGGGGGCCTCGACCAGTGCACTCGAGGCGTCGGCGTCAAAGAGGTCGGACTCCCTCAAGGCCCAGTTGCACAGGACTATTTCAGGAGTTGCCTGAAGCAAAAATGTGAGGCATCATCTGTTGCATCCTCTGCTGCCACAAGTCGTTCAGTGGTTGGTCCGCCTGGCACCGAGACCGAAATGGGGCTTTCGGGCTCAGCCCGCTTCCATCGCCACCTCCGACGCAGACGCACTTGTTCGCGTCTCTCCACAGGTCCGAGGTGAACTCGGTGCTCACACACTGGGACTCGTTGTTGCCAGTTCCCACAAGGAGCAGGAAGAAACTTCCACAGCTCTCCAGAGACATTTTTCGGAGACGTTCTTGAAAACCGGCCCAGGTTTGCCACTTGACAGACCAAGTTGGGTCTGGTCAGCCCCATCAGGAGAGTCACGCCTCTCATTGGCCCTGAGTCAGCTGACCAACGGGCCAAGAGCGGTCAAATGATTCGAAATTATGACATGAACCTGTACAGCTTTTACGACGAAGAATTTAATGGGAGACTGTGAAAGAATGGCTCAGGATATGGCTAATATGGGATGGAAACCCTTTGGGTTCGCCAGCGACCAAGGAGAATTCGAGCAGCCCAAGTGAATAGAGTGGACGGGGAACGACCTAACGATAATTCCACTCTTTGTAAGGTACGATCAATGCGTCGCCAAAGCACGTCAAACTCTGCACAGAGCAGCTCTTTCCTTCAAGGGTTTGCCACAGTTGACAGTAATCTTCTGGGTCAGCTGCCAACTCATCAGTACGATGTGACTCCACTGGGCTCTGCTGAGGTTAATGATAACAACGTTGATGCTGCAGCCCGAGCGCCTCCTCCCCACTGCCAGGGGTGGCGTCACAGACACTTTTTTCTCCAAGTGACGTCACTGCTGATGACGTCAAAGAGTCAAGAAACGCTCGCTCCAGTTGAGGCAGTGGAACGTGACCTTTATCCAGATGATGACGATCGTGCGCTTGATCCACGATGACATCTCAACCCTTTAAACTTGACTCCTGGCAGATCTCGTCAGCTGTCAGCCCGAGGAGGGTCCGGAGTGCGTGAAACCCGGAACGAGGAATGACCAACTGGGATTCATTTCAGGTCAGCACCGGCATCGAAGTCACGTTTGGATCCCACTGTGGATTCGAGGACTCAGTGTGGAAAATAGCGCTTCCACTGTCTCAGTGCGGCCATTGTAGAATCAAGCAAAAATGGGAATCCACTCGAAATGGGCCTACTCCACTCGATGCTGCCTTCTTGGAACACACCAGGCCCATCAGGCCTGAGTCAGGCCGCCAGTCAGCAAGTAGCTTGGCCAGCGCCAAGCGTTCAAACTGCCCAGAGACGTTGCCCAAGTACTCGGACCGGGCCATTGTGATCGTTGCT